>TARA_R110002020_G_scaffold361751_1_pt1 | contig 45563 bp, 33 predicted proteins | sample TARA_R110002020 | Tara Oceans TARA_R110002020 (sample SAMEA4396489) | marine metagenome | biome: Westerlies Biome; feature: [MES] marine water layer (ENVO:01000295) within the mesopelagic zone...; material: water (ENVO:00002006), including particulate matter (ENVO:01000060) such... | reverse complement strand
AGCGGAAATCGACCAGAATTGACTAAAATCAGCGTAATAAAATCAACGGATTTGGCTCTTTCTCTTCCTTTCGGTTATAAGTTGCATCAAAGCGTGGGTCTGCCACATAAGGCATACGCTCAAGTTTGATTACTTCTACAGTTAGAAAATCAAATTCTTCAACTACTTTTCCTGTAATTTTATAAATTCCTTTTCCCTGAAATGGATATTTTTTTGCCACAGGAGGAAAATGTACAGTATCCAGCCAATGCCCTTCCTGGTCCAGAAACGTACCAAAGAACATGCGATCACCTTTTGATGTACGTGTATTTTTCGCAGTAACCAGGTATCCATAAATAACCACGATTTCATTTAAATATGGATAGAGTTGGCTGTTAACTAAATTTGTTAATGGTGGCTGTTCTAACAGTATAAAAGGATCATATAGTGGGAAGCCTAAAAGTTCTAATTGGTCAAAAGCATTTTCTAGCTTTGTGATTTCAAACTTAGGTAGCGTAAAATCTTTCATCGATACCCTAAAAAATGACTGCTGAGCTTCATTTTCAGGAATAGTATTTTCCTTATAGTAAGCTTCCCATAACAAAGTGCGCTTGTCTTTCCCTAAACTTCTAAAAGCGTTGATACGAATTAATATATCAAGTTGCTCAATACTTAGCGGAACTCGTTCTATAAAATCATTTAATGAAAGGAAGAAACCGTGAATACGAGCATTGATTATTTTAATGATTGTCTTTTTTTCTAAGCCTTCAAGATGTTGAAAGCCTAAATAGATCGTTTTGCTTTGTATTGTAGTTTGTATATCGCTCTGATTTATACATGGGGGTTGTATAATAGCTCCTTGCATTTTGGCTTCGTGCACATAAGTTTCTACATTGTAAAAACCACCACCGTTATTGATAGTGGCTACCATATACTCAAGTGGAAAGTAACACTTAAGATATAAACTCTGGTAACTCTCTACAGCATATGAAGCGGAGTGACCTTTCGCGAAGGCGTAACCGGCAAAACTTTCTATCTGCCGCCACACGTCATCTATCGTTTCTTCGGTTTCTCCTTTTACAAGGCAATTATTTTTGAATTTTTCTTTAACTAACTGAAATTCTTCACGTGATCTAAATTTGCCACTCATACCGCGGCGCAGCACATCTGCTTCACCCAGGTCTAAATCTGCAAAGTGATGGGCTACTTTAATAACATCTTCCTGATATACCATGATACCATACGTATCTGGCATAATATCCCAAAGTATGGGATGAGCTTCTTTACGTCGCTCTACACTTTTATGACGCAAAATATATTCTCTCATCATTCCGCTTTTTGCTACTCCGGGGCGTATAATAGAGCTGGCAGCAACTAAAGTGAGATAATCGTTCACACCAAGTTTTCGCAGAAGCATACGCATAGCGGGAGATTCTACATAAAAGCAGCCTATACATTCTGCGCGGGCGATCATCGCATTGATCTTAGGATTTGTAAAAAGCGGTTTGGCATTATGAATATCCAGTAATTGAGCTTCCGGATTGTTTTCTTTAATGATTGCGATCGCATCTTTTATTTTTCCTAAACCGCGTTGACCCAGAATATCAAATTTGAATAATCCTACATCTTCTGCAATGTGCATGTCAAATTGTACGGTGGGGAAATCTTTAGGCGGTAAATGTGTAGCCGAAAAATAATGAATGGGTCTATCTGAAATCAATATTCCGCCGGCGTGAATACTTAAATAATTAGGCCTGTCTTTAAAAAGCAATGCATATTTAAGCACAAGTTTTGAAAGATCGTCAAGTTCTGAAAATACATATTTACCCTCGCTCAGTTTGTCTATCTCATGTTTAGGAAGACCAAAAACTTTTGCCAGTTCGCGTACCGCACCGCTATGTTTAAAGGTTACATAAGATCCCAGCAATGCAGCCTGGCCGTTTTTACCAAAAGTTTCAAAAATAAATCGGGTTACATCCTCCCGATCCCAAGTAGAAAAATCAATGTCAAAATCGGGTGGATTTGCCCTAAATTCGTTCATAAACCGCTCAAAATAGAGATCAAGTTCTATAGGATCAACATCGGTAATACGCAACAAATAGGCGACAATACTGTTGGCGCCACTCCCGCGACCTACATAAAAATAGCCTTGTCTGCGGGCATATTCTATAATTTTCCAGTTAATGATAAAGAAAGAAACAAAATTTTGACTCTTGATGAGCTTAAGTTCTTTAGCCAGACGTTGCTCAATTTGTGAGGTGATCTTGTCGTAGCGTTCAGGAAGGCCTTTTTGACAGAGATCAACCAGTTTTTGATAATCCAGATCTTCTGTTCCGTAAACGGTTTTAAGATTTTGAGGCTTTCTGTCTTTTGAAAAATCGAACGAAATACTACAAAAATCGAGCAATTTGAGGGTGTTTTCGAGAATATGAGGAAACTCAGAAAATGCTTCTTCTAATTGAGTGGATGTAAGCATTTGCTCCTCAATTCTACCTTCTTCCTCTTTTGGCAATTTGCTAAGCAACATATTATTATCAATAGCCCGCAGAAGTCTGTGAATATTATGATCTTTTTTGCCATTGAAACTCACAGTATGTAAAACCACAAGTTTTTCATGATAACCGCTGTAGCGCGAAAACGGAAGTTTCCTTAAATCTTTTAGCCCGATACCTATAAATTCGTTTTCTGAAAATTTGGTTTTATCAAGTTCAAGAACCTTTTCAAAAGAATAAATAACTACAGCATTTTCAAAAACGGGAGCATGATCGGGAAAGGGTTTTTTATTGTGTAAATGCTGTGAGAGAAAATTATTGATTTCAAGAAACCCGTCATTATTTCGCGCTAGCTTGACATAGCATTGCTGTATTCCGTTTCTAAAATCTACCCCTAAGACCGGATTTATACCTAATTCTTTGGCTTTTCGTATAAATGTGAGACAGGCCGAAGTATTATTAATATCTGTAAGCGCTAGTTTTTTTACGCCATTTTTTATAGCTAGTTCAAGCAGCGCGGTTTCAGAAAGTGTACCGTAGCGTAAGCTGAAATATGAATGACAATTGATATACATTTCCCTCTCCCTAGCCCTCTCCCAGAGGGAGAGGGGATTAGTTTTATTGATGTCTGTGTGCTAAAACTATAGGCGGCTGTCCGTTAAATGGATTTCCCTGATCGCCTATTGTGCGTGCGCCTTCACCCATTGTGCCTGCTCGCATAATGCTGCGATCGCCGTAGCGGCAGCGTATAGTATCCATCGCTTTGTAGAGATTTACCGTGCGATTTGTGTTTTCAAAAAGGTCAATTTGATAATGACCTTCTGTTAGTCCGCTATAGCGAACGCCCACAAGACGAATCAACAGTCTACGGTTGTACAGTTTTTCAAAAAGCTCCATCACTTTAGGAATCAGATTATGATCTGCAGAAGTATACGGAATCTTTAATTGCTTAGAATACGTCTGAAAATCTGAATACCGCACTTTCACTGTAATGCATGAGGTAAGTTTATTACCGCGCCGCAGTTGAAAAGCCAGATTTTCTGCCATCGCATTGATCGTGGTTTTTAATTTCTGAATGTCTGTAGTGTCTTGCCCATATGTGCGCTCGCTCGAGATAGATTTACGCTCGTGATATTCTATAATAGGAGATCTGTCTATACCATTTGCGCGCTCCCAGATAACGCGGCCGTTTTTACCAAAAACAGACATCATCATCTCAACCGGCATTTGCTGTACGATTTCTACTTTTTTAACTCCCAGATTGCAAAATGTACGAAAGGTTTTCTCACCCACCATTGGTATTTTTTTAATAGAAAGCGGAGCCAAAAAGACTTTTTCATAACCTTCATCTACTTTATATTGATTGTTGGGTTTAGCCTCGTTTGTAGCAACTTTTGAAACAGTTTTATTAATAGAAAGGCCAAATGAAATAGGTAAACCGGTCTCTTTAATTACCCGGCGCCGTAATTCTGAAGCAAATTTATAGCAACCAAAAAAGCGATCCATGCCGGTGAGATCTGCATAGAATTCATCTACACTTGATTTTTCCAGCACAGGAACTTCCTGCTGTAGGATTTCGGTTACCATTTTTGAAAATTTGGTATATGTACTTGCGTTACCACGAATGTAAACTGCCTGTGGACAAAGTTGACGTGCCATTTTCATAGGCATTCCTGAGTGAACACCAAATTTTCTACATTCATAACTAGCCGCGCTTACCACTCCGCGATCACCCGTACCGCCAACAATTACCGGTTTATTATTAAGGGTACTATCAGCTATTCTTTCGCAGGATACAAAAAAAGTATCAAGATCAAGATGTAAAATATGTCTATTCATATAATTTGGAATTATTACAAAATTATGGAAATATCCCTAATTATGGAGATGAGCAATTGATTTTAAAAAGTTAAAAAATATAAGCAGGTGAATTTTTGGTGAAAGCGTTAGCAGTTAAGAGGAAGGAATTAAAGTAGAAGTATTTATATTAGTTCAGAAAGTGCATGGTTTGTCCACAAGACTTTATAACCACTTTTCATAAATTTTCTTAGCATTAGAATGAGAAGTCAGTTTTCCATCATTGGCATCTTGAATTCCTTTTTCTATTGAGTTTTTTTCAGAAGTAGAAATTTCATTATACCAATCTTTTTTGTCTTGCTGGCTCAATTCCATTAATTGATCGATCAAAGACACATCACTCAGAGTAGAAAGCCATTGTATTAATTCAATTTTTTTGTCTTGCAGATTTATATCCATATCCTAAATTTACAATTTTTCTTCTGTTCTTATTATTTGTAAACAAAAACCTATTCTACCAATACCTGATTATATACATCCTGAATTAATTCTCGGTTGTATTTACGTTCAAGTCGGCGGAGTGTAAAATGAGCAGTTGCCATTTTTTGAAAGTGGGTAATGAAGATTACATTTATTGAAGCACCGGCCGCAGCACCTATAACGGGCACCGCCTGCGCTACAAATTTCTCACTCACCTGCACCGTATAACGAGCAGCTATCTGATTGATCAATCTGGCAATAGGCGCTGCGGTATGAGAAGCTAAAGTTTCTATAAGTTTTGTGGTTCCGTTTTCTGCAAGGTAAGTCCCTGCCTGGTTCATTGCAGTTTGTAAAGCGGCTCGGGTAGCGTAATAACTTGTGTCTAATTCGTCGTCATCTTTAGAAGTTCCGCCTAGAGCGAAAACCTGTAAACACGAGAGCTGTGTCTCAATATCATGAACATCTTCACCTTGACTGCGAGCAATATCCATAATAGAGCGCATCATAAATTTTGTAGAAAGAATAAGGTCTGTTGTAAAACCTGCCGCGCCAAAAAAACCGCCCGCTGCGCCAGATATTCCTGTAACCATTTTATAGGTTATGTTAGACGATTTTGTGCCTGTTTTACCCAATTTCATGGTTTGTAGATTGGCTTTTACCGCCAGCTGTAATGCTTTCTGAATGCCCAGATGTATCTTATCCTGATATTTCTCAGGGATAAGCATCATACCAGCATCAATAGGAGTGCCTATTGTATTAAAAGCTTTCATAAGAAAAGAAACCTGATCAAGATCTTGTTTTGACTTTTTGATCAATATTTCGTCTTCTAGAGCGATTTTTTGTATTTGAGGGAGGTTTTTGTTCATGTTGAATAAACGAGTTACGGCTATAGGTATTTTTGGTTAAAGATAATAATAAGAAATATTTAGCATTTTGGTTTATTTAATCTGATGTTTCACAACCCCAAAGCCTCTTCAGATTTGTGCAAGGTTTCTTTAAATAACTGTTCGTTTATATCAGTTTTCCAAAATGGAATCATCTCTTTTAATTTACTTTTTCCTTCTTCAGAATTGATAATTTCAGGGAAAGCTTTTTCTAATACATCGAGCATTATTTTGACTGCAGTTGAAGCACCGGGCGATGCGCCCATGAGACAGGTGATGCTCCCGTCATTACTGCTTACTACTTGTGTGCCAAATTCTAATTTTCCGCCTTCATACTCATCGCGCTTTATAGTTTGCACACGTTGACCCGCGACCAGAATTTCCCAATCTTCACTTTTAGCATCTTTCACAAAAGTGCGCAGCGCTTCCATTCTGTCTTCAAAAGACATCGCAACCTGCTGAATTAGATATTTAGTAAGTGGTAAATTATGCCAGAAAGCGCCCAGCATAGAGGGAATATTATCAAATTTAATCGATTTAAACAGATCGAGTTTTGATCCTTCTTTTAAAAACTTCGGACTAAAGCCTGCGAAAGGGCCAAAAAGTAATTCTCTTTTTCCGTTTATATACCTTGTATCTAAATGGGGAACCGACATAGGCGGATCGCCCAGCCCGGCTTTGCTATAAACTTTTGCATGATGCTCATTTATGATATCTTCATTTTTACAAACCAGCCATTCACCACTTACCGGGAAACCACCATAACCATCTTTTTCATCAATTTCTACTTTTTGCAGCAGAAGCAAACTACCGCCGCCTGCGCCTATAAAAACGTGTTGGGCATCAAAATGCTGATGCTCGCCTGTCTTTGTATTTTTTGCTTCTACGCACCATTCTATATCTGGATCAGGGTCAATGTCAAGCACTTCCTCATTGCAATGAACAGGTGTATTGTATTCAGTTTTTAGAATGTTAAAAAGTTCGCGCGTCAGGTTACCAAAATTCACTTCTGTACCGCGGTCTATACGAGAAGCTGCCATGATCTCGTCTGCCTCGCGCTCATGCATCATAAGCGGAAACCATTTTTTCATCATCTCAATATCCCGGGTAAACTCAATAGAATTAAACATAAAATGTTCTTTCATTGTGTGATAGCGTTTCTCAAGATATTCGGCATTATCTTCACCGGTCACCCAGCTGTGATGTGGGATGGAAGTTATAAAAGAATGTGGATCTGAAATCAGGTTTTTTTGTACTAAAAACGACCAAAACTGCTTAGAAATCTCAAACTGCGTACAAATTTCTATCGCCTTTTTTATATTGATACTTCCATGTGATCTTTGGTAAACATATCATAACCTTTAAACCTGAAACCGCTGGGGGTGAATGTAAGTGCGCCTTTGTATCTAAATGGTGGCGGCCCAAGCATAATATGAGACATAATCCAGTCTACCCAGTTGCGGTGTTTAAAATCTTCTTTAAAAATCAAATACGTATTTTCAACTGTCATGCTACCTTTTATAGAAAACTATATTAAAGGTACTTCATTTTTGAAGCAATAGTAGAATGACAGCACAAATCTTGTTATACAACTATTCTACACGCGCATATGTAAGGCCCGGGGCCGTCGCAGGCATTCCAGGTATTAGACATTTGAGTGTTAGAAAAATGAAGGTATTCCTTATTCTCTTGGGAAGAACAACTCCCTATTAGCTCATATCCGGTTTTATAAGAAAGGATTAAGTAATCACCATCAGATAAAGTTTGGGTTTTATAAGTTCCGGTAGCTTCTTTAATGCTACCATTTTGCCCTCTTGATTTAAGAAAAGTGCCATTAGTGTAAAAAAGGTAGTATTCCTGCCAAAACATATCATCACCTGTAGCAGGAGGCACATTAGCAACAGAGCCTGACATTGATATAAGTTCCCACTTTTGTGTAGTTTCTGCTCTAAAATCTGCATCTGTGTCATCTTTAACAGAGCAAGAATATAGGGAAAGGGCGGTAAGTAAGACTAATATAAAGCTTCTCATGGTCAGGTTGATTTATTAATAGATATAAAATCCCTGCAAAAGTTGCGTTTAAATATAGTTTATAGCAAAAAAATCGGTATAAAACCTTTAAAAATCGGCTTTAACCCTCTATTTTAGCTAAAATCTGGTAGTTAATTTTAAAAATTGCGCCAGACTTTTTATATATTTTCCCTGGAGGCTTATTTCTTTTAGCCGTGCTGTGATTAAATAATTTTCCCTGCTATTGACTAAAAACAGCGAACTGTCGCCCAGTTCAAATTTACGGCGTTCTGCATCTACAAGTGAAGAATAATCATTTACGAGGACATTCATTTTTTCGCTTTGAGCGCGATAAGAAATAATCTCATTTTCAAGACTGGTTAACTTATTCTGTATTTCCTGATGAGCATTGATAAGTTCAAGCCGGTAATTTTGCAGTTTCACTTTTGCGAGTTGCAGGTCGCCGCGTTCTTTGCGTAAAAACAAAGGCACATTCACACTAAACCCAAATTTATAATTTTCTGTATTTAAGCTGTTAAATTCTTCCGGCTGTTCTGTAAGAAAGTTATAGCTCAAATTGAGATCGGGAAGCAGTTTATTTGCACGCAGGCGTTTCTCTACCTGCATTATCTCGACATCATATTGTAAAGAGCGAATTTTGGGATTTTCTGTGATCAACTGCTCTGCAAGAAATTGATCATCAAACCAAAGATCGTCAACTTCATCGGGAAGATCTTCGTTAGGGCGTACTTGTTGCGTAATCTCTAAAGGGATATTGTCTTCTGCCCATAGATAATTAGAGAGTTTAAGGGACGCTTTAAGATAATCAAGACGTGCCTGCTCTAATTGCAAAGTGCGATTTTGTTTATTTATACCGGCTTCAAGCGTATCTACCGCAGGTTTATCGCCAGCCTTAAATTGACTTTTAACTGAGCGTAGCGTGAATTCTGAATTAGCCACAAAATTTTGATATAATTGAAGTTCCTGATAGGCGGCAAACCACTCAAAATAAGTGGCTGAAGCGTTGTAAAGCACTTCTGCTGCTTGTAAATCACGCTTTAACTGTGTTTGTTCTCTATAGATTTTTGCCTGTCTCAGGGTTGCCATGCGCTCACTCATAAAGATGCCGTTAGTAACATCAAGAGTCACACCGGCAGAGTAGAGACCGTTCTCAGGCACTGTATTTTCAGGGTTTAGATAATATCCTGAATTCTTTTCATATTTCGCGTTAAGCTCAAGACCGTAATACGTGGGAATCTTAAATGCAGCACCAAACAGGTTGTAATATTCTGTTGATTTATAGTTTTTCTCTGAAAGATTTGCTTCTACTTTTGGGTCAAAGCTTCCACGGGCTTTCATAAGTTTAAAACTACCTTCATCAACAACTAATTCTGCCTGTTTAACCAGCGGGTGGTATTTTTTAACAATAGACAGGTACTCTTTAAAATCGAGCTGAAGAGTGTCTGTTTTTTGAGCTACTACTAATTGCACCAGAAGTAGCGCCGTAAATAGAATTATTCTTCTCATTTACCTGCTGCTTTAGTGTTTTGTGCATTTTGAGGTGTGTAATAATTGGGCGGAAACCCATTAAGCTGTCGCCAAAGTTCATACCAGATGGGCACATCTTCAAGCAGTGCCAGGGTAGTGGCGCCAGACCCAATCTTAATTTCTTGTGGCCAGGGATATTCTTCTTCATCGGGAGCTAGCAAGACACGATACTTGCCATTTGTACTGATAAAATTTTCAATCGCGACGATTCTGGCGCCATACGTTCCAAAAGAGCTATTGGGCCACCCGCTAAAAACAATAGCCGGCCAGCCTTCAAAACGCACGCGTACTTTTTCACCTCTGTGTAATAAAGGCATATCAATAGGGTCGACATAGGTTTCTACTGCTATATCATACTCTGATGGCATAATACCCACAAGTGGCTCACCTTCTTTAAAACTTTCGCCCACACCGCCTTTAATTGCTTTATTAATATAACCAGATTGCGGTGCGCGTATGTAATACATGCCACGACGCATATCATAGTTTGTATAAGCTGTTTCCAGTTTGCTAATATCTGCCTGGGTTTGATAAAAAGAAGTTTCAGCAGTAGATCTATCGCTCTGGGCTTTTGATATTTTTTCACCATATTCAGCGTCCAGTCTGTTAAGCTCGATCTCTGCATTGATAATCTCATTTCTGGCAGCAAGCAGTTTATTTTCCTGAGCGATCTTTTTTGCCTGGGCTTCCTGTAGCTTTAAGCGATAATTCTCAAGGTCTGTCATTGATTTTAGACCTTCATCATTTAAGGTCTTGTTTCTATTGAACTGTATTTCTGCTATCTCCAGATTTGTCTTTGCGGCTTGCAGGTCTATACTGTCACTTTTAAATTTAAGTCTGCTTTGTTGCAGCTTATTCTGTGCCTGGTCTATTTTAAGCCGTTTCTCCTGCTGTAAGGAGCCTATCTGATTTCCTAAAAATTGTATTTTTTGCTCATAAGATTGCTGCGAACTTTCTTTTACGCGTATCTGGTCACCGGTGCGATCTACCAGTTGAGGATCAAAATATTCATTCTTTATTTCAGAAATGTGCAGAATAGTGTCTCCTTTTTTCACAAAATCTCCTTCGCTTATATACCACTGCTCAATACGGCCGGGTATGGGCGATTGTATCGTCTGCGGTCTTTGATCTGGTGTGAGCGTGGTGACATAGCCCTGTCCTGCAACCGTTTGCGTCCATGGCAGGAAAAGAATAATAATTAATATGATCCCAAAAGCAACGAGAAACCTATTAAAATATTTCTGGTTACGCTCAGCAAATACCTTTTTACCAGACTTATAGTGCATCAGGTCTACACGCTCTTTTATCCTGTTTTTAGTGATATTCAGCATGGCTTATGAGTTAGGTATGATTTTTCCGTTATTGAGGTTGATTATCTTATCGCAATAGTTTTCCCATCGCTTACCTCTGCTGGTGACAATGATTGACCAGGTATTTTCTTTGCTAAAGAGGAAATTCATGATGCGGTCTTCTTCAACAGGATCAAGCTGATCAAGCGGATCGTTAAGAATAAGCAGGTTAGGTTTTCTTACTACAGCTCGTGCAAGTATGATCTTTTTAGAAATAGAATAAGGCATTTGTATACCTTCAGGATAAATCATTGTATTAAGCCCTTTAGGCTGTTGTTTTACAAAAGATAACAGGCCTGTTTTCTCTAGCGCCCAGTGAATATTCTGCTTAGGCACATTTATATCGCCCATGGTAATATTATCTAAAATGGTTCCTTCAAAAGGAGATTCTTCTGTCGTAGATTGACCAAATAAAGAACGATAATGGTTCAATTTTAAGCTTTTCAGCGAAATGTCATTTACGTAAATTTCTCCCAGGCTAGGCTCTAAAAGTCCTGCTATAATCTTTAATAAAGTAGATTTACCCGCACCGTTAGGCCCTTTAAGCAGTATTTTATCGCCGGGATTTATGGTAAAGGTTATATTCTTTAATATGCGTTTATCTTCATAACCTTTAAATCTGATATCATCAAGCTCAATAATTAAAGGTTCACCTACTTTAAAAGGTTCTTCTCCTGTTTGACTTTCAAGTTCTTTGTCTACCACTTGTCCCATTTTGTCAAGAGAAGTGAGGATGTCGTAAAAAGATTCTATGCCCGAAATAATTTTTTCAAAAGAGCCAATTATCAAAAGAATGATGATCTCTGCAGCCACAAACTGACCTATGTTCATCTGCTGATTGAGCACCAATATACCGCCAATGGCAAGCAGGCCGGCAGTAACTAAAACCTTAAAAATAACAAGTTGAATAAACTGAAATTTTAGTACCTGGAAGTGGCTTTCACGTGCATCTAGATAATCACTAAGTATAGCATCATTCTTATCAATCGCTATACTTGTATATCCAGACATTTTAAAACTCATAAGTGATCTTGCCACTTCTTGTATCCAGTGTGCAACACGGTATTTATGTTTAGACTCTTTAATGCTAGAATCAAGCCCGCGTTTACCGGTTATTTTAAAGCCAATGTAAATAAGCACCACCAGTAAAATGCCATATATGATAAAAAACGGATGATACAATGAAAGGAGAATAAGCCCGAAAATCACTTGTACCAGTGCTGCCGGAAAATCGATAACTACTTTAGATAAACCCTTCTGCAGAGAGAGAACATCAAAAAAGCGATTAGCAAGTTCTGGTGGATAATAATTGCGCAGCTGGTCCATTTTTATCTTGGGGAAGCGATAGATAAACTCAAAAGATGATAAGGTAAAGAGCTTTTGCTGTACGTTCTCAAGAATGCGTATTTGCATATATTGAAGAATCCCTACAAAGGCAACTCCCATAGTTACCAGGATTACAAGTACAAACCACGAAGTAGATATTCTGGCTCCCTGCATTAAATTTACAATAGCCTGAATCCCTAGCGGTACAGACAAGCTAACGAGTCCGCCAAAAATGGCATAGTACAGAATTTGCAGGAAATCTTTTCGCTCCAGCTTTAATAAACCTATAAATCGTTGTACAGGATTAATTGGGGTTTTATTATTCATGATCAGCTTTTAATAGATTTGCAATCATATTTTTATAAAAAACAGTAGGTGCGATGCCGTCCTTACAATCAGTAATCGTGGGGAAGTGTTTACTCACAAAATGCTGGTTTAATGAGCCGTTAATAATCGTGGTAGCCAGACTGTATGGAAATTTATAAGCGCTGTCAACTTCTTTTATCATCTCGCTTACCCTTTCTGCAAGTCTTTTAAAAGCCATAAAATAGCCCTGATCATTATCTTCATCTACCTTTTTTGTTAAGTAAGATTTTGACGACTCATTGATAATAATATTGTTTAAGGCCACCTCATCAATATGTTTAAAACGTATGTCTTCTTTTACCGGGAGAGCAAGTACTTCTATGGCTTTGTTGAGTTTATTTCTTCCGTCTTTTATACTATTAGTTGCCAGCAAAAGCTGAAATTCTTTCCATCCCCAAAACCAGGAAGTGATGTAAACCAGAAAATTATGTTTGTTTTCAAAATAACGATATATCGAACTCTCATTTGATTTAATGACTCCACCCAGTTTTCTAAAGGTAAAGTCTTCAAACCCTATTTCATCAATAAGTATTATACCATTTCGTATAATTTTTTTACCTAATTCACTAGATTCCGGGTCTTTGAGATAAAGATTCTCGTTGACTGAAACCCGCAAATTCTTTAATAATTCATCCATCTGGGTGTATTTTGTGCAATTATAATAGTAATACTATTAATTTGGAAAGTAAAATGAATATTTAACTTTTAATTGGGCTATACTAAAATTTCGAAATATTGCTAACAAGTTTATTTTAAACGGAATTTTGGGTGAAGAGAGTGCATTAAAAACCTAGGTTTGAATAGTAAAAAACCGGGTATTTATGGTTAAAAATCGTCCTTTTGAAGCATGTTTTCGGCTATTTTTTTAACCAATGCAGCTGTGTTGTCAAAAGCGTCCTGTTTGTTTTTTGCGATTTGCACGACAGAAGGAAGTTTTTCAACGCCCAATTTCTTGAGGTCGCTTCGCCAAAAAAGTTATTGTTACAAGAGTGGTTGTTCTTTGTTTTTCAGATGTGGTTTTTGATACCATCTGCTTAAAATCACGTATAGTACTCCACAACTTATCCAAGCCGGGATAGTTAAAAATGATAGAAAAACATCAAACTGTATAGATACGAAGTAAAATATCCCGAAGCTTATAGCCCAGGCTCCAAAAACCGCCAAATTAAATTTTATACCACTTTTTTCTGCATAAAAGGGTTCAATACCTGCTTTTATACCGAAGAAATATTCAAAGACTATAATCGCTCCTATAGGTGCTAATATAAAGCCATAAAGTGCTACAAAACCCAATAATTGCATTGCAAAAGCAGGAAATAATCCTGCAATTGTAGCTACACCCGCGGCAAGAATTGTTACCCAAAAGGTTGATGTTTTAGGCATTATTGCCTGAAAAGCGAGACCTGCTCGATAGATTGTAGGGTTAGCAGTTGTCCAGCCAGCAAGAATAACAGCTATAATACCAAAAACCCCTATGGCATTATAAGCTAGTGGTCCAGGGGCAACGGTGGGAGCTTCTCCATTAGCTAACATTATTTGAGCTTCAGGTGATTTTAAATAAACGGCATAAAGTAGGGCGGCAGCTATCCAGGCAATGTAATGCCCAATATAAATGCCGCCAGCTGTGGTCCAACCTGCACTTGCTTTTTTAGCAAATCGAAAAACAGAAAGATCTGACATCCCTATATGCATAGCGGCATTTGCAAACCATGACCACAGCAATACATGCCAGAACGTATATTTTATCTGGCCGGGAAGTGGATCACTTCCTTCTCCCCAGATATTCCAGAAATCTGAGAAACTTTTAATATCTAATTGTATTAATGCAACAATACCGCAGGCAATAAAGGCCAGAACAATTACAGGCGACATATAATTTGCAGCTTTGGCGACTGTATTATAACCTTTTGCTGCGATTAATGAGATAACAGCTCCTAATGCTAAAACTATAATGACCAAGTTATTCCGTTGGGAGTAGTGTCAGTTAATTTAGGCATTTCCATATCAAAAGGAATTCCCACTGCCGTTGCTGAGACTGTAATCATCGCTCCTGCGAGAAAACAAAATAGCAATCCGTTTGTAAGATTATAGGCCGTTATCAGGCGTGTACCACAAATTTTTTCTAAATGAAAGTAAAGTGTGTATCTGAATTTTGTGCCAATCTCTGCAGTAAGGAATCTCCAACTTAACACGGCCATTAAATTTCCCAGGAGAAGTCCCACAATAAGATCAAAGCACTTACGCCGGTAGTTAAAAATAAAGGACCAATTACAAATTCTGTACCTGCTGCATGTTCACCTGCATACATCCCTAAAAAGGATTTCCAGCCTTGCAGCCTGGATTGAGGTACGCGCTCACGCTCATATTCACCCCCAGCGATTTCTTCAATAGTTTCTTCTTCCTGGGTGTAAATAGACATTTAGGCCTTTTTATATTAAATGCATAGGTAAATCTTCGACCTTTTTGCAAACCAACTGATCCATTACTTGTTTAAACTGAACCTTTAGCATGCCTATAGTATGACCTCCACCTTTATCACCTAGTGCGCCTGCTCCGTACATAAAAGATCTGCCCATAAATGTAAACTTGGCTCCACATGCCATTGCACGTGCTATATCAGGTCCTGAGCGCAGACCACTATCCATCATTATTTCGATCTGATCGCTATATTTTGCTGTAATTTCTCTTAAAGAATGTATAGTAGACTGGGCTGCATCAAGTTGACGGCCGCCATGGTTTGAAACTATGACCCCATCAAATCCCATACGTATTGCAGCTTCTGTATCCTGTGGAGAAGCTACTCCTTTTAAGACGAGCTTTCCCTTCCACTTATCTCGTATAGGTTTAATTTTTTCTTCATTTAATTTTCCCGAGAAAGTTTTATCCATAAAAGCTCCCAGTTGTTTTAGATTTAAACCTTCAGGCGTATACGGTTTTAGGTTTTCAAAAGTGGGCTGGCCATATTTTAAAGTATTATAGGCCCAGGTAGGTTTTCCTAATATTTGAAGTATATTTTCTACAGACATTTTAGGCGGGAGTGCAAGGCCATTGCGAAAATCTCTTGGGCGATAGCCAAAAGTAGGTACATCGCATAATAAAACGAGAACGGGGCAACCGGCAGCTTCTGCGCGATCTAATAAATCATTACGTATTGCGTTATCTACAGGATTATAAAGCTGAAACCATGCATTACCCTGTGTAAGTTCGCTGGCGCGCTCAATATTCATTGTGGTAACAGTGCTGAGAATAAATGGAATATTATGTTTAAAAGCAGCTCTAGCTAAAATTTCAGGAGAATTGGGCCACATTAAGCCTTGAAGACCCACAGGAGCAATACCAAAAGGAGCGTCAAATTCCATCCCTAAAACCCTCGTTTTTGTTGAGGTGGCACCATAATTATTTAGATAACGTGGTTGTAACTGTATATCACGTACTTCTGAAGTATTGCGTTTTATGCTTACATCTTCATTGCAACCTCCGTCTAAATATTCAAAAGCAAATCTTGGCATACGTTTTTTTGCTTTTGATCGTAAATCTTCAACAGATGGGTAAGCAGGGTCAAAAGTGGTAGACATATTTTTTATTTAGTGATAAAGGGGATATGTTTTTTCAACGAATAATTTTTCTTTAGAAATTTTGAATTAAGTGGTGAATCTGATATGCAAATTGCCGCACCTAAAGCAGATCCCAATGACGAATCTGCCGTATACAGTTCTATATTTTTAAAATGCCGGGAAAGCAACTGAATGTAGATAGCGTTATCACTAAAACCACCATCAACAAAAAGATGGTCAATTTTCATCTCTCCCTTTGCTTTATTTATGGAATGAACTTCCAGATTTATCAACTCAATCATTAAATGATGATAAGCATATTCAAAAGATGTATATGGTAAAATAGTTTCTGATGGCATATCAGCAGTTTCTATAGATTCCCAATGAAAAATATTGTCAAATTCTTTCATTATTTTATGATAGATGTCATAAACAAAGTTGACAGTCTTATGATAGTCTTTATGAACCCCATAATGCGTTGTTAGTTTCTCTATCTGTATTTTATATTCATTACCCAGAAAGACTCTGGATGATTTAACTGGTCTACCATTTATAAGCATATAATTAACACAACCACTTTCAGCATCTTTTTTGCTTAAAATTTTATCTATAAATGGATTAAGAGAAATACTCCATGTGCCTGTAGAAACCAAAATAAAAGGTGTTTTAACGCTGCGTAAATAAGGAAGCAATGCAGCTGAACTATCGTGAATACCCACGCCTATTTTTATACATTTCCCTTTGTAAGCCATATTTATACTCGTTTCAGTAGAAACAATAGGGGGCAAAATCTCATTTAATTGTTCAGAATAGACCCAACTGTGATAATCCTTTTTATTATAATCCCATAAAGCAGTATGACAACCAATGCTTGTGTATTCACTTAAAGGAATTCCGGTAAATACAAAGCTTAGATATTGAGGTAAGTGCAGAGAATACTTAATCTGTTTAAAAATATCAGGTTTGGCATATTTTAACCAATATAAATGCATCCCAACATTAAGCATACCCAGATTAGATGAACCGGTACATTGATGAAACTCTAACTCAGGGCCATATTTTTCATAAAACGATTGCGTAATCGAAGCAGGCATCTGTTTGGTGTAATTATACATCGGCAAAATTACTTCTCTATTTTTATTGAGATGTACAAGGCTGGCTCCATACGATGAAAAATTAATAGCTTTAATGTCATATTTCTCCGTATTCAATATTCTGTCAAAAACTTTCTTTACCCAATGCCGCAGTGCAGGAAGGTTTTCGGTAGGATGCCCGTCTTCATCAACTATTTCATCTATCTTAATATACTCTCGATAAACCTCCTGAAAATTGGTGTCAAAAAGGAAAAATTTCTTATTGGTTTTACCTATATCAAAAATGGCTGTAACAGTTTTCTTCATTAAAATTGAAATTTATAATTCTGTAGCTATTGTGCGCATCCCCCGTTCAGTAATAAGATTTTTGCGAACGCTTAATTTACGATAAGCCTGAATAGGGTTTAAGACTCCACCGCTTTGTAAACGTGCTTCACGTATAAGAGGTCTTACATCTGTGCGATATGCAGCTTGTAAAATTTCCTGACAGGTAACGACATCGTTTTCATCCTGCGCTGTTTTTAGGCTAATTTGATCGATTATAAGAGCTTTTGCATAGGCTTCCTGAATAGCTTCTAAGGATTGAATTAAATCTTCTAAAGGATCTTTTATATTATGGCTTGCATCAATCATCCAGGAAAGTTCCGGATTATTAGTATTGTTCTTCATGCCATAAACAAGTTCATTAAAAATCAAGAATAACGCATATGGCTTTATACTTCCCACAGTAATATCGTCATCACCATATTTACTATCATTAAAATGAAAACCACCAAGTTTACCTTTAAGCATTAAAACAGACACTATTTGCTCAATATTAGTATTTGGCAAATGATGACCTAAATCTACTAAGGTATAAGCTCTCTCACCACAACCATTTGCAAGCATAAAAGAAGTACCCCAATCCTGAATTACGGTACTGTAAAAATTAGGCTCGTAGGGCTTATATTCTATAAAAAGCTTCCAGTGGGCCGGCATATCTTCATAAATAGAAATAAGGCTATTCTGGGTATGTGTCAAAGCAGTCTGAAAATTGTTTTGTCCCGGAAATGAAGAGCCATCTGCTAACCAGACTGTGAGTTTGTTAGCTCCTAATTTTTTTCCTATTTCTATTACTTCTTTATTGTGAGCTATTGCTTGATCTCGAACCGATGAATTGGTATTGCTTAGTGAACCATATTTATAACTTTCTTTAACCTCTTTTTGATCCTGAAAAGTATTACTATTTACGGCATCAAACTTTATTTTATGCTCAGTAGCGAGTTCTTTTACCGCTTTGTAATCTTGTGGAACATCCCAAGGAATGTGTAATGAAACAGCTCCGGCCGTCTGAGTAAGATTATGAATTATGCCTACATCTTCTATTTTATGCTCTAAAGTCGCAGGTTCACCCGCAAATGAAAAACGACCAAAGCGCGTGCCGCCTGCACCTAAGGCCCAACTGGGTATAGCAACTTGAAAATTTGATAGTTTATTTATGACTTCTGCTACTGAAACACCCTGATTTGTCAAATCCTGAGATAAAAAATCATATTGATTTTTATGACGGGATAGTTCGCTTTTATTTAAATCGTTAAGATGTTGTTCTTGAATTCTCATAAATGGTATAATACTAATGCATTAAAGAGACAGAGTCTATTACAAAGCACCTAGGTTTTATTAATGAGGTATACCTCTTATCTTACAAAAGCATTGGCCATACCACCATCTACATTTATAGTATTCCCGGTACTTTTATCTAATATGCCTACGAAAGCAAATACACCTTGGGCAATATCCTGCGGCAGAATTATCTCATTAAGCAAGTTTCGTTTAGCATAATGAGCAGGGAGATCTTTCACATCTATACCATAAGCTTTTGCACGCCCTTCTGCCCATGATCCTTCCCAGATTTTACTACCTACTATTACTCCATCAGGGTTTACTGTATTAACTCTTATCTTATCTGGACCCAGTTCTGCAGCCAGTAAGCGAGTCATATGTTGTTGAGCAGCCTTAGCAGTTCCATATCCCACATTATTAGGGCCAGAAACTAATCCATTTTTACTTGCTATATTTATAATATCACCACCAAAACCCTGTTTACGCATAATAGCAACACCTTCCTGAGCCATTAAAAACTGACCTTTTACCAACACATTTTGAAGTAAATCCCAATCTTTGATCGTAGTCTCTGCCAGAGGTTTTGAGATGGCAAGACCGGCAGAATGAATTATAATATCAACTCCGCCAAAAGCTAAGCACGCTTGTTTATATGCTTTTGATATAGAATCTTCAACTGTAACATCACAAATGACACCAGTAACCTGATCTTTCTTATAGGTTTTAACTGCTTCATTTAATGCATCTTCGCTTACATCAGTTAGAATAACGTTGGCACCTTCGGCCACGAGTTTATCTGCTATTGCTTTACCAATGCCGCCTGCAGCTCCCGTTACAATTGCTACTTTTCGCGAAAGTGGCTGCTCTTTAGGCATACGCTGTAGTTTTGCTTCTTCAAGCAGCCAGTATTCAATATCAAAGGCTTCTTGCCGCGGTAAAGAAGTATAACTGGTTATAGCTTCAGAACCGCGCATCACATTTATCGCATTTATATAAAATTCACTTGCCACACGTGTGGTTTGCTTATTTTTTGCAAAGCTGAACATTCCCACTCCGGGATATATAATAATGACAGGATTAGGATCCCGCATAGCGGGGCTATTAGGATGTCTACAGCTGTCATAGTATTCTCCATATTCCTGCCGATATGCCTTAAATAAAGGCTCTAATTTTGATAAAATTGTTTCAGTATTACTTAAGTCCTCATGTGGATTAAGGTCTAATATTAGTGGCTTGATCTTCGTTCTTAAAAAGTGATCAGGACACGAAGTGCCCATAGGAGCAAGTTTATTAAGGTCGTAACTATTTATAAACTCTAGAACAGTACTGCTATCTGTAAAATGACCAATCATGCGATTTTGAGAAGAAGCCAAACCCCTAAGCATGGGCATTAAAGACGCTGCTTGTTGAGCCCTTTGTTCAGCTGGCAAGCTTTTTAATTTTTGACCTCCAAAAACGCTACCGTTTTCTTTAATTTTCTTTTCTATGTACTCTGAGGCTTTTTCAATAACCTCAAGACTATTAATGTAGCACTCATAGGATGTGTCTCCCCAAGTGAATAATCCATGGCTGCCTAATACAATACCACGTATACCGGGATTGTTCTTTAAACATTTTTCTAATTGGAGACCAAGGTCGAAACCTGGACGTTGCCAAGCGACCCAACCCATCGTGTCTCCCCAAATTTCCTTCGTAACGTTCTCGCTGTTTTCTGCGGCTGCTATAGCAATTAAAGCGTCCGGATGTAAATGGTCTATGTGTTTAAAAGGTAACAATCCATGTAAAGGAGTATCAATAGAAGGTGCTTTGCTGTTGAGGTCGTAAATGCAATGGTTGAATAAACCTACCATTCGGTCTTCATCTGCTAAACCTTTATAGACATTTTTTAAATTTCTTAGACGATTGGTGTAGAGTCCTGCGATGCCTTGCCTGGTCAAAGTTCCTATATCTCCTCCAGACCCCTTTACCCACATTACTTCAACCTCTTCATTTGTTAATGGATCTTCTTCTATGGTTTTACAGCTGGTATTACCACCACCATAATTTGTTATTCTTAAATCTGATCCTAAAAGGTTAGAGCGGTAAAGAAAAAGTGCGATTTGATCATCGCCTAGTTTTGCTGCCTCTTTTTCATCCCAGAGATAATCTACGTATTTAAAGTTTTTCACAGCTTTTTTATTAGTTTCTAGTACTATTTAAAGCGAATATAAATGAACCCAATTGCCTTTCTATCCTGTACTGTACTGTTTAGAAAGTAAAATCTGCATTTTCCTAACATCTCTGTACTAACGAAATTATGTGTTAAATATCAAAGGATTAGGTGGGGTGATGTAAGTTGAAATTGTTATGTGATTCTGGTCTTAGAGAATAATTATCTTAATAAAATCTAATGGAGCAAATACATTTTACTATCCTAAAGTAAATGAGACACCTTATTATGGCTGAAATTTTATTTTTTGTAAACCAATTTAATCCTTCTAATTTTATCCTTGATACAACTAGGTTTTATAGATCTTAACAAATTATTAAAGAATATGTTTAAATACATTAGTATTGATGAAAATTCTCGTATACCTAAATATAGTCAAATAGTAGATTCTATTATTCAAAATATATCTTCCGGTAATTTAAAAATGGATCAAAAAATCCCCTCAATTAACCAGTTTAGTGAGGAGTTTTATTTGTCACGTGATACTGTTGAAAAAGCATATAATATTTTAAAAGAAAGAAGGATTATAACTTCTATAAGAGGAAAGGGTTATTATATTACTCGCACTAAACTTATTTCTAAAGTAAACATCTTGTTTCTTATTAATAAATTAAGTTCTTATAAAATGAGAGTTTATAATTCTTTTATAAACAGTTTAGGAGGAAACTCCCACACAGATTTACATATTTATCATTGTGATAAAACTCTTTTTTTAAACCTGTTAGATAAAAATAAATCTGCTTACGACTACTATGTAATTATGCCTCATTTTAAAACTGAAGATTTACGCCACATTAGTATGACAGATGAGGTAGTGCAGGCAATAGAGGCTATTCCTAAAAATAAGTTGATTTTAATGGACAACAATAAACTTGAAATCAATGGTAGCGTGATAGAGATTTATCAAGATTTTGAAAATGATATATACCAAGCCTTAAGTGAAGGGTTAAATAAAATATTAAATTATAAAAAGCTGTTTTTAATTTATCCTGAAAAATCTGTTTATCCCTATCCTAAAAGAATTTTACATGGTTTCAGGAAATTTTGCGTTCAAAATTCCCGAGATTTTGAAATTCTGGACGAGATCTATGATGATATGGTACTTAAAAAGGGAGATTTATTTATAACAATAGAAGAATCTGATCTTGTGAATTTGGTCAAGCAGATAAGGGATAAGGAATATTGTATAGGAAAAGAGATTGGGGTTATTTCATATAATGATACGCCGTTAAAAGAATTATTAGGTATAACAGTTATTTCAACTGATTTTAAGCTGATGGGGGAAACAGCAGCGAGAATGATTTTGAATAAAGAAAAGGGTAAAATAAAAAACCCTTTCAATTTTATTGACAGAGAGTCCTTATAGTGGATGTCTAGAAGCTGTATTTTATCTTCCTACACATTAAATAACTTTTTTTTTAAAAGCTGAAGACATTTCGGCTTTTCACCTTTGCCATAATTTTTAGCTTTCTATTAATTAATCAAAACCGGAATTGCGATCTTCTGTTAATTAAAGTGGGCTTAATATGGTCCAAATATTCTCGTGGCAGAACAATTTTTAGGTTCACAAAACTGGTTTTTGAACGTTTTAAGCCGTTTTTTTTGATCAATGAATGGTTTTGTTGCTACTAACTTTCTTCTTCCGATTTTAACATGATTTTTAGTGATTTTAGGCTTGAAAAGGGAGGTTTTAAAAGTTGGTATAGACTTTTATGTCGGCTTCCGTTTGGCATTCAGGCACGCCTTCATAATTAAGTATTCTATAACAAATAGGGCGTTGTCTTCTAGTTGAGTATAACTCTATTTTCTATTTGTTAGTTGATTTTAAATAAGTCAGGGCATCAATGATAGCAGCACAGTACAGGATAGTGCGGCACAGTACAGGATGCATTCCCGTTTTCGAGGTTGTAATATTGTTAAGACTATATTAACAATTATATCAATATCAAAATTAGAAATGACTAACCTTTCAATTATGGGAAATTTTCTTAATCGTTTTCCAAGGGCTCTATTTTTAGTGCTTTTGATTTTTATTACTTTTAATATGAATGCGCAAAATGGAACTACAGTTACCGGCCAGGTAGTTTCAACGGAAGATTCAATGCCTCTGCCGGGAGTTAACGTATTTGAAAAAGGTACTAGCAATGGGGTGGTTACAGATTTTGATGGGAATTATAGTCTAAGTCTCACCACAGAAAATGCGACTTTAGTGTTCTCATATGTGGGTTTTGCTACACAAACAGTTCCTCTAGATGGTAAAACACAAGTTGATATTAGTTTAATGCAGGATACTAATAGCCTAAGTGAAGTAGTATTAGTAGGGTATGGTAGCCAATTGAAAAGGGAAATAACAGGATCTGTTCAAACAGTAAAAGCCGAAGAGTTGACTGATATTCCGGTATCTCAGGTAACCCAAAAATTACAAGGGAGACTTTCTGGGGTGCAAATAAATCAAACCACAGGAAAGCCTGGCGGCGGCATGTCTGTAAGAATACGTGGTCAATTATCAGTTTCTGGGGGAAGTAGTCCTTTATACGTGGTAGATGGTTTTCCTATTTCAGGAGATATTAGTGATATAAATCCTGATGAAATAGAAGATATTTCTGTTTTAAAAGATGCGGCTTCTACATCGTTATATGGATCAAGAGCTGCTAACGGTGTTGTTCTGGTGACTACAAAAAAAGGGCGCCTTGGCAAAACAGACATTTCTTTTAGCACATCAACAGGAATGCAGACCGTGCCTCAACGTGGCAGAGTTGAAATGATGAATGCCGTAGAATTTGCTCAATTTAAAAAAGAATTTTACCAAGATCAAGGAGATCCAGTACCAGAAATTTTTCAAAATCCCTCACAATATGCAGGTAAAAATAATGATTGGTATGATGCTTTGCTGCGTACTGCACCTATGCAGAGTTATAATCTTACCGTTACTTCTAATAAAGATAGAATTAGAACGGCAGTAGTTGCAGGATTCTTTAATCAGGAAGGGGTTGTCCTTAATTCAGATTATAGAAGATATTCTATTCGTATGAACCTTGATTATGACTTATCAGATAATATTAGAGTAGGATTTAATGTTGCTCCAGCTTATATAATTGATAATATACCACCCACAGACGGGGATCGAGGAACAGGTATTCTATTTAATGCCCTACATACCTGGCCTATAATGCCTATCTATGACGAAAGTGGGGAGTTGACAATTCAAAATAATTTACCGGGAAGCACTGGTAATATTTTTAACTATGCCAACTGGGTAAGATCTGCACAGGAAATAAAAAATGAAACCAAGAATTTAAATTTATTATCTAATGCATATTTGGAATATAAACCTATAGACGGTTTGATATTAAAAACCACTATGAATGCAGAATTTTATAATTCTAAGTATTCTTATTTTAGTCCTTCTACTGCTACCAGCGGTATTAATGTAACCTTGCCTACAACATCTCGATCTGTAAGAGAAACAGTTGAAGATTTTTCATGGTTAAATGAAAATACAGCTACCTATTCTAAAAGTTTGGGAGATCATAGTTTTGAAGTGTTGGGTGGGTTTACTTTTCAAAAGTTTCGTCGAGATAGAAACAGACTTCAGGCAGATACATTTTCAGATGACAGACTGCCTGTCGTTCAGGGAGCGCTTAACATTGATAGGGGAGGAACAAATAGCGGAGTTCAAGAATATAGTTTAGTTTCTTTTTTATCCAGACTTACATACAATTATAAAGGGAAATATTTACTAACTGCTTCTGTACGTAGCGACGGTTCCTCTCGATTTGGAGCTGAAAATAGATGGGGTACCTTTCCTTCTGTATCTGTTGGCTGGATTGCTTCTGATGAAGAATTTATGCAAAATGTTTCATCCTTATCTCTATTAAAAGTACGAGCTAGTTATGGAGTTACTGGCAATAATAATATTGGTAATTATACTCAATATGCGCTTATCAACAATACAGTAAACGCAGTTTTTAATGGGAATACCGCTCCGGGCTCCGCTGTTACTTCACTATCTAACCCAAATTTAGGTTGGGAAACAACAAAACAATTTGATGTGGGTTTAGACCTGAGTTTATTTGATAACAGAGTTTCATTTGTATATGATTATTACAGTAAGAACACCACTAATTTGTTATATAACGTTCAGGTTCCACAAGAATCAGGGTTTACTAATTTTAGTGATAACATTGGTGAAATACATTTCTGGGGGCATGAGTTTGGGATCAACTCTATAAATACTACAGGTAAGATTAAATGGAAAACCAGTGCTAATATTTCATTTAATAGAAATATTGTAAAATCTCTTGCAGATGGTATTGACAGAGTATATGGAGCTTTTCATATAACCGAAGTAGGTAAGCCGTTTGGTCAGTTTTATGGTCATATTGCAGATGGTGTTTATTTAAACCAGGCTGACTTAGACAGTTCACCCCAAGTTCCTGGAAGGTCTACTGTAGGTAGTATAAAATTAGTTGATGTAAATGGAGATGGGATTATCACCAATGGCGGCGATGATGACGATCGAGCTATTATGGGGAGCCCATTTCCCGATTTTACTTATGGAATTACAAATACGGTAGAGTTTGGGAATTTTGATTTCTCTATTTTAGGAACAGGCTCACAGGGTAATGAATTATTAGTAAGGCATATTTATAGTACTGCTAATCTTGATGGTGTTTTTAATCTTTTAAAAGACGTGAAGTATCGTTTTAGATCAGTAGATAATCCAGGTCGAGGTTTTTATGGTACCACTGTTGGTGGCGGGAATGTTACCGGTATTGAGAGAGATTGGGTAAATAGTCGATTTGTGGCAGATGCCTCTTACTTTAATATTAGAAATATTACACTGGGATATACTCTTCCAGGAATGGAAAAATATTTCAAATCTGCCAGAGTTTATGCTTCAGTTCAAAACGTGTATATATTCACAAAATACTGGGGTGGTCCTAATCCCGAAATAAGCGCACAACCAGATGGAAATGGAGATGGTGGAAACCTAAGCCAAGGTGTCGATTATTCTGGATATCCGGTACCACGAATATTCAGTTTTGGTTTAAACCTGAACTTCTAATTTTAAGTGTTAACCTAACATGAGTGCTAAAATTAAAAATATTAAAATGAAAAAAGTAATTCTACTCTTTGCTCTAATTAGTTCTATCTTCATAAGTTGTGATGATGAGCTAACTATATATCCTGAAACCTCTTTAAGTTCTGAAACGTTTTTTAAGACTGAAGCAGATTTTGAACAAGCTGTAAATGGAGCTTATGTGCCTTTGAGAAGTATTGTTAATGACAGAGCTTGGCTTTTGGGAGAAATGCACTCAGACAATACATATTACGCAAGAAATGTGCTCTTTGGAGCAACCGAACAACAAGAAGATATTGCAGACTTTGCTATACCTAGTGATAATGGCGTCACTACTAATACACATGTGACTAACCAGTACATACTGGATTATCAAATTATCGCGCGTGTCAATCAAATTACTACTACTATAGATGAAGCAGACTTTGATACAAGCGCAAAAAATAATCTAAAAGGGCAGGCTTTATTTTTACGGGGATATGCTTATTTCGAACTCATACGTTATTTTGGAAGTGTGCCTTTGCATTTAGAGCCTGTAACAAATCGTCAGGAAGCTGCTTTACCTTTATCTCCAGTAGAAGATATTTATGCTCAAATTATAAATGACGTAGAAGAAGCTACACGATTGTTGCCCAAAAAATCTCAACAAGAACCAGGAAGAATAACTTCTGGTGCAGCAAAAACCCTTTTAGCAAATGTTTATATTGTACAAAAAAGATGGGCAGAAGCAGAAACACTATTAAAGGAAGTTGTTAATAGCAATGAATATGCACTTATGGCAAATTATGCAGATGCTTTTTCTAATAACGACAGTAATAAAAATAATATAGAATCAATATTCGAAGTTCAATTTAAGGAGGGAGCAGAAGGGTTAAACGGAAATTTTTTATATCAATTTTTACCTCTACCTATAACTGCAGAAGAATTAGTGACCATTACCGGGACATCAAATCCCCAGCCTCGTAGTGGAGAAGGAAATAATATTCCTACTCCAGACATTATTGCTGCTTATGAAGATGGCGACTTGCGTAAAAATGCTTCTATTGATTCTATTCAAATAAGTCAGAGTGGTTGGAAAGATGGTGTTTATCCCTATATAAAAAAATATGCTAAAACTCATTCACTTGATGGTAATCATGGTATGGACTGGCCTGTATATAGATATTCAGAAGTGCTGCTGTTTTTAGCAGAAGCTTTAAATGAGCAGGGCAAATCAGGAGAGGCTCTCCCATATTTAAATGAAGTACGTTCACGAGCTGGACTGGGAGATCCTATTGGTAATTTAAAGGATGCTATTTATAGAGAACGCAGAGTAGAATTGGCCTTTGAAAATAAGCGTTGGTTTGATCTGGTAAGAACTGGTCGTGCAGTAGATGTTATAACTGCCTATGGTGACAGAATTAAAGCTAATCCTATAGATTATTATTATCAGGAAGGGGCGGAACCTAGAGGGAATGCTTTTTCTAATATATCTTTATTATATGCGCTTCCTGCTGCAGAGGCAGATCTAAGTCCAAATTTTTAAGAATAAAATATATAATTATATTATGACCCTAGTAAAAAGCTCTACCATGAAGTCTCTCCTTATAGCTCTGATGCTCGTTTTTATGATAAGTTCATGTGAACAGTCTAAAGACACGGTATCTTCTGAAAATAAAAATCCTAAAATTGAAAAACTTAAACTGTCACCAGGTTTTAAGGCAGAACATTTATATAGCCCAGGCGATCGAGATGAGGGGTCATGGGTTGCCATGACTTTTGACAATAAGGGACGTTTAATTACTGCAGATCAATATGGAGCATTGTATCGGTTAGAATTATCCCCAATAGGTTCTAAAGAGCTTACTCCTAAAATAGAAAAGCTTAGGATTCATACCAGAGAACAAGTTGCAGATTCCATAATTCAGATGGGATATGCTCAGGGATTACTATATGCCTTTAACAGTTTGTATGTAATGGTAAATCATACCAGTGATAATAAATTTGAGAGAGGGACAGGCTTGTATCGTCTTCAGGATACAGATAATGATGATCAATATGATAAAATCTCTCTTTTAAAATCACTTAGTGGAGAGCCAGGAGAACACGGTCCCCATAGTATCGTGTTAAGTCCAGATAAAAAGTCACTATATGTAATCGCAGGAAATCACACAGATCTTCCAGAAATGGATTCTTATCGTTTACCTAAAGTATGGGAAGATGACAATCTTTTTCCTCAAATTAAAGATCCCAGAGGTCACGCTAATAATAGAGGAGCGCCGGGGGGATGGATTGCTAATATAGATCCTGAGGGCAAAAAATGGGAATTAGTAAGTGCAGGATTTCGTAATCCCTTTGATCTGGCTTTTAATGAGGTAGGGGATATGTTTACATATGACTCTGATATGGAATGGGATTTAGGAATGCCTTGGTATAGACCTACCAGAATATGTCATGTAACAAGTGGTAGTGAGTTTGGGTGGCGTACAGGAAACGGAAAATGGTCTCCTGCTTATCCAGATAATTTACCTCCGATTCTCAACATAGGTCAAGGTTCTCCCACTAATGTAATTTATGGAAGCAAAGCTAATTTTCCTGAAAAATATAAGCATAGTCTGTTTACATTTGATTGGAGCTTTGGGATTATCTATAGTATAGAATTGAAACCTGAAGGGTCTACATACACAGGAGAAAAAGAAGAATTTCTTTCAGGGATTCCTCTTCCTCTCACTGATGGGGTAATTGGGCCTGATGGCGCTTTATATTTTATGACGGGTGGTCGTAGATTAGAATCAGATCTATACCGGGTATTTTATGACAATGCAGATGAGCAAAATGCTTCTGCAGATTCAGAGAGAGCTGAGCCAGAAACTAAAGAGCATAAAATTAGAAAACAGTTAGAAGCATATCATACAGCACCCAAAGATGGAGCTGTTGCCTATGCCTGGCCGTATTTAAAAAGCCCAGATCGATTCGTTCAGTATGCTGCAAGAATTGCTATTGAACATCAGCCTGTTGACGAGTGGCAGACACAGGTTTATGCCGAAAAAGATCCGGTCTCTCAAATACAGGGGATCATCGCATTAGCTAGACATGCAAATCAATCTCAAAGAGATCGCATGCTCAACACTCTAACACAGTTAGATTATACAGGATTAACAGCAATAGAACAGGTAAATATATTACGAGCCTTTGAACTTACACTGTCACGATTCGGTATTCCTAATGTAGATTTAAAACGTAAAGTAATAGCTTATTTAACTGCGCATTATCCTTCAAAAACAGATGTTTCAAATCAGTTATTAAGTAAAACTCTTGCTTATCTTAACGATCCACAGGTGGTAACAAAGACTTTAGATTTGTTAGAGTCTCAGACCGGAGAAAATGCTGATGTCATGGCTAATACTGCTACCAATTCTTCAGATTTAATTCTGCGCAACCCACAGTATGGGATGGATATTGCCCAAACTCTTAAAAATATGCCACCCGCACAACATACCTATTACGGTATAGTTTTAAGCAACGTTACAGAAGGCTGGACGCCACAATCAAGGGAGAAATATTTTAAATGGTTTTATAAAGCTTTTTCTTTCAAAGCAGGAAGAAGCTACATAGGCTATATTGATAAAGCAAGAGAAATGGCTTTGTCTCATGTGCCCAAAAGCAAATTTGAATACTACAATCAAATGTCTGGTGATTCTCTTTTGACAAGTTCGGGAAATGATCTTGCTATTGGGGTTCAACCTAAGGGTCCTGGTAAAAATTGGCAGGAAGAAGATATTGATCCATTACTTGAAAATGGTCTGGGAGATCGAAATTTCACACAAGGTAAGAACATGTTTATAGCTACCACATGCGTAAACTGTCATACAATGAGAGGGGAAGGAGAAAATATTGGTCCAGATCTTACTCAGTTGGGAACAAGATTTACACCAGAAGATATATTAAAAGCTATTATTAATCCAAGCGACGTTATTTCAGATCAATATAATTCAACAACTTTTGTGTTAAAGGATGGTCAATCTGTAGTAGGTAGATTAGTAAATGAAGATGATGAGAAATATATCATTGCTCAAAATCCGTATGCTCCAGATATCACGCGAGATATACCCAAAGATGAGGTGCTAAATACTAAACTCTCAACATTGTCTTTAATGCCACCGGGAACTATAAATGGGCTCAATGCTGAAGAACTTAAAGACTTACTGGCGTATTTGGTATCTGGAGGTAACCCAGAGAATGAGATTTATTCTTCATCTGATAGTAATTAAGCATGGCAGCTGGTTTTCCTAAAATCATGTATTGATGTTCAGAAAAGAGCGAGGTATTTTATTAGTAATATTATTAATCAGTATTTCTGGATTTTCTCAGTCTAAAAATGCAACTGCTCAACAATCAAGGCGGCCATTAAAATTTTTAAAAATTAAGATCGCATCAGAAAGCTATGAATCTGTGGGTGTGTTTGATGTAAATGGAGATAACAAAGTGGATTTGATTTCCGGAGGATTTTGGTATGAAGGACCTGATTATTTAGAGAAGCATACTATTGGTGCTGCAAAACGCTATGGAGACTATTGGGATGATTTTTCCACTATTTCTCAGGATGTAAATGGAGATGGGAAACTTGATTTTATAACTGGAGGCTGGTTTGGCAAGCAATTGATTTGGAAAGAGAATCCGGGCAATGAAAACGAATGGAAGCAGCATCTAATTGCAAATACCGGAAATATTGAAACAACTAGAGCATGGGATATAGATGGCGATGGTATTCTCGAAATAATACCTAATACGCCTAATGATTCTCTAAAAATTTATAGACTGGAATTAGATGAATTAGGGCATGGAAAAGGAGGATTTATATCTTACGGGCTGATGGGTAAACATGGACATGGACTTGGTTTTGGAGACATAAATGGGGATGGACGAGGAGATTTAATCCTCTCTAATGGTTGGTTAGAAGCTCCGGAGCATCCTTTCAATCAAACTTGGAAATTGCATCAGGAATTTGATTTAGGCACGGCAAGTATTCCAATAATTGTAGCAGATGTAAATGAAGATGGAATGAATGACCTCATAGTAGGTCAGGCACATGCGTATGGACTAGATTGGTATGAACAAAGAAGGAATGCCAAAACCCAGATAAAACACTGGGTAAAGCATCCTATTGATCCTTTCAATTCTCAATACCATTCTATGCAATGGGATGATCTTAATGGTGATGGCTCGAATGAACTTATAGCAGGTAAGCGATATCATGCCCACAATGGTCATGATCCTGGGGGGAATGATGATATTGGCCTGTATTATTTTAAGTGGAATGGGGAAAGCTTTACTAAGCAAATTATAGACTTTGGTCCTTACGGGAAAGGTAAAGGAACCGGTGTATATTTTAGCATTAAAGATCTTGACAGAAATAAGAGAAAAGATATTATTGTAGCCGGTAAGGATGGACTGTATGTTTATTATAACAATTGAATAAAAACAAATAATCATGAATATAAGATTTTCTTTAAGGCCCTTTCTTGTACTACTAATATGTAGTTTGATGAGTTTTCAATCGTGCAAAGAAAAAAGGGAAATAGCTCAGGTTGATGATGCCGGTCAAATAGACGATAAAGAAAATGGGTTTGTTGAGATTTTCGACGGTAAGTCTTTAGACGGTTGGAAAGGGAATACAACCTATTGGAGTGTGAAGGATGGAAAGTTAGTGGGAGAAGTAACCCCCACAACTTTGCTCAAAAAAAACACATTTATTATATGGGAAGGTGGCGAACTTGAAAATTTTGAGTTAAAAGCAGAATTTAAAATTACCAAGAACGGTAATAGCGGGATTAATTACAGAAGCGAGCTTTTAGATAGTGTTCCCTATGCGCTCAGAGGATATCAAGCAGATATTGATGGTCAAAACAGATATACAGGTCAGAATTACGAGGAGAGAAAACGAACCACTCTGGCTTATAGAGGAGAGAAAGCGATTATAACGTCGCAAGAAAATCCCCAATTAAAAGGATCCTTAAGCGCTAATGTGAAAAATAACGCCTGGCAAAACAGAGAAGTGATAGCATCTTTAGGAAATTCTGATTCTCTTAAAACTAAAATTAATGAGGAGGGCTGGAATGAATGCCATTTAGTCATTAACGGGAACAAGCTTCAACATTATATCAATGGTATTTTAATGAGTGATGTTATAGATAATGATAGTATTAATAGAAAATCTTCAGGATTAATAGGAGTGCAAGTGCATGTTGGTCCCCCTATGAAGGTAGAGTACAGAAATATTAGATTAAAAAAGCTTTAACCTATAGTGTTTGAAGTTTGTATGAATTAAGTAAGTAACCCGTGATTAAAGGATTAGATAATATAGGCTGGAAAAATAAAATATCAAATGTTTCTCAATTGGGAGGCATAGAAACCTCTGTTTTAGATAACGGTTTAGGAAGAGGAACACGAATAGCCTGGATAAACACAGGGTCTGGTCTACGATATAAGGTAGTTATAGATCGAGCTATGGATATAGCAGATGCCTTCTACAATCAATATAGCCTAGCTTGGATAGGACATAATGGAGTACTACCTCCAGCAAGGTTTGCAAATAAAGGGGTCGACTGGCTACGTAATTTTGGTGGAGGGTTATTAACAACATGTGGTCTTTCACATGTAGGAGGACCTGAAGAGGATGAAAATGGTGCGCGTGGTTTACACGGTCTGGTAAGCAATATTCCCGCTGAGATCGTTTCCATAATACAACCTAATCCTCTAGAAGGTAGAATGGAGATGAGTATTACAGGAATAATAAGGCAAGCTCAAATTTTTGGTCCTGTACTTGAATTAAGACGTACAATTTCAGGGATATTTGGAGAAGCAAAAATAGTAATTCATGATGAAATAGTTAATTGCGGCAATACAGTAAGTCCACATATGCTCTTATACCACTTTAATTTAGGTTGGCCCTTAGTAGATGAGGGATCTAAAATTTCTTGGAAAGGTAAATGGAAGCCCAGAGAAGGAGATAATACAGTATTATTTACAGATAAGAATGATTTCTATACATGTAAACCACCTTTAGATAGCCATTGTGGAGGAGGGGAAGAGGCTGCTTACATCGATATAGAAGCAGATCATGAGGGCTTTTCTGAATGTGGGATTTATAACCCAAAAATTGATCTGGAATTAAATCTTCGATTTCAGAAAAAGCAATTACCATGGTTGACTAATTGGCAACATTTTGGAAAAGGAGAATATGTATTAGGTTTTGAACCAGGAACAAACCCACCTATTGGCCAAATAAAAGCTAGAGAAAGGGGTGAATTGCTCCTATTGAAACCCGGAGAAAGCAGGTCTTATGATTGTGAACTACAAATCGTTGAAAAATAGAAAATAAGTATAAGTTGAATATTAAAAGAAATATACTATGGCAACTAGTTTAGCAGAAATCGCATTAGAGCAAGGAAAAGGAATTCTGCGCTTAACTCCTACTTGGGTACCACGATCGTTTTGTGTTCCGGGAAGAAGAATTAAGCTTCATCCTGATGACTACTACATTTTAGGAGGTGCAAGAGGAGGGATTGATGAACGTTGGTTTTCATCTACTACACCAGCAAAGAATGGTCCTCTGACAGGAGAAAATGAAGGCTTAAGTCATATAGTTTTAAAAGATGGAGATAAAGAAGTACAAATTCTTTTAAAAGATGCAATTGATGATTTAAAGGGAACCATTATAGGAGATCGCTTATGGGATAAGTATGAAAGTTGGCCTATGTATTCTAAATTTTTTGATAACATGGGGCCTTTACCACATCATATTCATCATAATGATGAGCATGCTGCTAAAATAGGACAAAAAGGAAAACCGGAAGCCTATTATTTTCCCCCGCAGTTAAATAATCATGGCGGTGATTTTCCTTATACTTTTTTTGGAATAACTCCCGGCACTACGAAAGAGCAAATCCGGGAATGCCTTGTCAATTTTACCAAAGGCGATAATAAAATTACTAATTACTCTTCAGCATTTAGGTTAGAACCGGGGACCGGCTGGGATGTACCACCGGGGATGCTTCATGCACCAGGAAGTTTATGTACATATGAACCCCAGAAGGCTTCAGATGTATTTGCCATGTATCAATCTCTCGTAAATGAAGCAATAATACCGGAGGAATTACTGTGGAATGGTACTCCTAAAGATAGAATTGGTGATGTTGACCAATTGATGGAAGTTATCGACTGGGAACTAAATACAAACCCAAATCTACTTGAAACCCGCTTTATGACTCCTATTCCTGTTAGACCCATTCAGGAAATGAAACAGGATGGTTATGTAGAAAATTGGATATGCTATCGTTCTGATGCTTTTAGTGCTAAAGAACTTACTGTTATGCCAGGCAGAACAGTAACGATTAAAGATAGTGCCGCTTACGGAATGATTATGATGCAGGGCCATGGCAAAATGGGCGATTGGGATGTTGAGACTCCGGCTTTGATAAGATATGGGCAGTTAACTTATGATGAGTTCTTTATTACAGAGAATACCGCAAACGATGGAGTTACTATTGTAAATAACTCCTCCACAGATCCATTAGTAATGCTCAAACATTTTGGTCCTGAAAATCCAGATCTAAAGCTTTAGGCTTGAGAGTTGAAAAGCTCTAATAAGAAGAACTCTAGTTTAATTTTAAATATAAGATTATGCACAACAACAATTTCCCTAAACTCCATAATGCCACCTGGCCGGGTATTGTAGGAAAAGGGCCGGATTCTGAACCCGTAATTCCTTTTAATAAAATGTTAGAAATGACAGCTGCAGCAGAAGTTGAGGGAGTTAAGTTTGACGGTGTCGATCTGGGATTGCTGGATCCACATGTTAATATAAACAGCACTAATGATGAGATTAAAAGGATAGGAGATAAAATAGCCAGCTATGATTTAAAAGTAGGAAGTCTGGTAGCGCCTATATGGGGAGGCCCGGTTTTAGGGAGTGATAACGATAGGAGTGCTTTTCTTGAAATGGTAAAAAAATCCTGTCATTTCGGAAAAATCTTAAAAGAACATGGGATTCGTTCTTACGGGGTTATACGTATAGATTCGGCTTCCAGTCCTCAGGATTGGGCTAAAGATCCTGCAAAAAATACGGCACTTATTGCAAAGACTTTTAGGGAGGCTTGCGATATAGCGGCTGATTATGATGAAAAATTAGCTGCAGAAGGAGAAATCTGTTGGGGCGGTATGCATAGTTGGAAAACAATGGTAGAAACTTTAGAAGCGGTAGACAGGCCTAACATCGGCTTTCAGGCAGATATGTCACATACGCTTTTGTATCTGTTAGGAACTAATCGTCCTGAAGATCGCATTCTGCCAGAAGATTTTGACTGGAATGATAGGGAAACACTAACGAAAGCGTTGAAAAAAGTAACCGATGCCTTGCGTCCCTGGACCATTGATTTTCATGTAGCTCAAAATGACGGTACGGTGCATGGCACCGGATCACATGATAAAACAGGACGTCATTGTTTGGCCACAGATCCCAACGGAAAATTAGACGTCGTCAATGATGCAGGATATTGGTTGAGGGATGAAAAAGGTGAACTTACCAAGGCATTTAAACACATATGCTGGGATGGGTGTATGTTTGATAATTCGGTAATGACAAATCAACAGACATGGAATGATATTTTAGCTACCCTAATAAAAGTGCGCGAGCAACATGGGTGGAAGGCTTAATAGAAAATTAGAATTATGGGAAATAAAAAAGAGTTAAGAATAGGATTAATAGGATGTGGTTTTATGGGTAGAACCCATTCTAATGGATATAATAGAGTAGCTAACTTTTTTCCTGAATTGGAATATAAACCAGTTCTTAAAGCAGTTTGCTCCAGAAATAAAGAAAAAGTAAATGCATTTGCAGAACAGTGGGGTTATGAATCTACAGAGACTGATTGGACAGCTATTATTGCACGAGAAGATATTGATGCAGTAGATATTTGTACGCCTAATAACATGCATGCTGAAATAGCTATTGCAGCGGCTAAAGCGGGGAAGATGATTCTTTGTGAAAAACCGTTGTCCCGCACTTTAGAAGAAGGAGAGAGAATGGTTGCCGCTATAGAATCTGCAGGAGTTAAAAACACAGTTTGGTACAATTATCGGCGGGCGCCCGCAGTGACCTTAGCTAAACAGCTTATTAATGAGGGCAAACTGGGTAAGATTTTTCACTATAGAGCTAATTTTTTGCAGGATTGGACAATAAGTCCAGATTTGCCGCAGGGAGGAGAAGCCCTATGGCGCTTAGATGCTGATGCTGCAGGATCTGGCGTCACAGGTGATCTTCTTGCTCATTGCATAGATACCGCCCTTTGGCTAAATGGGGGAATCAAGGATGTATCAGCGATGACAGAAACCTTCATAAAGGAACGAGTACATCAAGCTAGTGGAGAGGTGCAGAAAGTCAATATTGATGATGCCTGCATTTTTCACTGTCACTTCTCAAATGGTTCCTTAGGTCTTTTTGAATCTACACGATATGCCAGAGGCCATAAAGCTCTCTATACCTTCGAAATTAATGGAGAAAATGCTTCCATTCGTTGGGATCTACAAGACATGAACCGTTTAGAGTACTACGATTATGGTGATGATTCTATTGTTCGGGGATGGCGCTCTATACTTGTAACAGATAGTGATCAACCCTATATGGATAAATGGTGGGTACCAGGACTAATTATAGGCTATGAACACACTTTTGTACACCATGCGGCTAACTTTTTAAAAAGTCTGGAAACAGGAGAACAATGTGATCCTACCTTTAGAGATGCACTTGAAACGCAAAAGGTATGCGAAGCTGTATTAGCTTCAGCAAGTTCTGGAACTTGGAAAAATATTGATGCGAAGGACTAAACAATTAAAAGTTATTAGAATTTTAGACTTGTAGCAGTTAGGCTAATTTTCAATTTGTTATAGACTACTGAGAATAATTCTAGTACGTTTAAATATGAAAAGTTGCGTTAAGTTGTGATGTTTAAGCGGGAAAATCGTTCAAAAAGCACTAAAAATCACCCTTTTGAAGCATGTTTTTGGCTATTTTTTTAACCAGTGTAGCTGTGTTGACAAAAGCATCCTGTTTGTTTTTTGCGATTTGCATGACAGAAGAAAGTTTTTCAACGCCCAATTTCTTGAGGTCACTTTCATTAAGATCAACATCGCCACAAATCACATAAAGTGGAATATTATTTTTTTTCGCGAAAGCGGAAACTCCAGAAACTACCTTACCTTCCAGAGTTTGCTTATCCAGTTTTCCTTCTCCGGTGATGATGAGGTCTACATTTTTTAATTGCTTTTCAAACTGAACGATCTCAAAAATGGAGTCGATGCCTGATTTTAGTTTGGCATTTAAAAAAGCGATACTGCCGCCACCCAAACCTCCGGCAGCACCGCTTCCGGGAATTTCTGAAATTTCTTTATTGAGGTATTCTTTCACTTTTGCAGCGAAATTTTTCAAACCTGTATCCAGTAATTTTACTTGGTCAGGCGAAGCTCCTTTTTGTGGACCAAAAACATACGCAGCACCATTTTCACCAGCAAGCGGATTCTTCACATCGCACAGAGTAACGCATTTAAGATTTCTGTACTTACTATTTTTAGGTGTTATAATTGTGGCGATTTTTGCCATATTTTTCCCGATTCCTGATAGATTTTCACCGTTTTTATCCAGAAATTGATAATCCATCGCTTGTGCCATCCCCATCCCGGCATCGCAGGTTGCAGAACCACCAATAAATAAATACACTTTTTTGACTCCGCGATCTAGCGCGTCCTGTATCATTTCGCCCGTTCCGTAAGTTGTGGTAAGCATGGGATTGCGTTCTTCTTCAGTAAGAAGATCAAAACCAGAAGCAGCTGCCATTTCTATATATGCCGTTGTTTCGTTGATTTTATAAGAAGCCGTTATTTTTCTAAATAAGGGGTCGCAAACTTCTAGCGAAATTGTGTTCAGGTTGAGGTGCTGCTCAATAATATCAACTGAACCTTCACCGCCATCAGCCAGTGGGAATTTAACTATTTCAGCATCTGGATAATTAACAAGAATACCTTCTGCAATAGCGTTACAAAGATCTTTCGCGTTTAGCGAACCCTTAAATTTATCTGGAGCTATGAGGATTTTCATCGAAATATATTAATATTTCATAAATTACAATAAATTCTCTGTAATGCTCACCGGTTATCCATTGCTTCTCGTCATTGCGCTTTCAATCGTACTTATTATTTTGCTCACATCAAAGTGGAAACTGCATCCTTTTCTGGCACTTATTGTGGCTTGTTTTTTTGTAGGTTTTGCTACAGGAATGCCATTGGGAACTCTGGTAACTGCTATTCAGGATGGCTTTGGCGGACTCATGCGATACATTGGCATAATTGTCATTTTTGGTAGTGTAATTGGTGTTTTTCTTGAAAAATCGGGCGGTGCCATGCGTATTGCTCATAAAATAATTGCCCTTACGGGGGAAGGAAAAATCATTCCGGCAATTTCACTAATTGGTGCTGTGGTAAGTGTTCCCGTTTTTTGCGACAGCGGTTTTATTTTGCTTTCCGGCCTTGCTGATAAACTCAGCCAACTGGGAAAAGCGAATAAAGCTAGTTTAAGTCTGGCATTGGCGACAGGTTTGTATACCACGCATACGTTGATTCCGCCTACGCCGGGACCAATCGCTGCTGCCGGGAATATAGGAGCTTCCGGCTATTTAGGAACAATTATCATTACGGGCTTGTGTTTTTCTATTCCTATTTTGATGATCACTTGGTTTTTTTCGAAAAGATTAGGAAAGAATATTACTACTGAAGAAGTGATTCCCGATGAACCCGCAGAAACTGAAAATCAGGTTTTACCTTCATTTACTAAAGCTATTTTTCCTGTGGTTTTGCCCATTATTTTAATTGCAATTGGCACTATTTTAAATTTCGCAGGAATTGAAAATGAGATTTTAGACTTTATAAGTAATCCACTAGTGGCGATTTTTCTGGGAGCGATAACTGCGATGCTATTATTAAAGCCGAAAACAGGAAGCCAAAGTTCAAAATGGTTTGTTGAAGCGATAAAAGTCAGTGGTCCTATTTTAATTATTACGGGAGCCGGCGGTGCTTTTGGCGGAGTTTTAAAAGCGACGCCGCTTAAAGATTTTATCGCACAATGGATGAGTGGCGGGAATTCTGGCGACTTGCTGATTTTAGCCAGTATTTTCCTTATTGCGGCAGTTCTTAAAACAGCTCAAGGTTCTTCTACCAGCGCAATGGTAATTACCTCATCATTGCTGGCTTCTATAATTCCCACTTTGGGCTGGGATCAACCTTTACAATTTGCATTAGCGGTTATGGCAATAGGAGGAGGGGCGATGACGGTTTCCCATTTTAATGATAGTTACTTTTGGGTGGTTTCTCAATTTAGTGGCATGAGTGCGAAAGATACTAATCGCTCCTTTAGTTTAATGACGGGAATTCAGGGGTTGACTGTTTTAGTATTGTGTGTTTTAAGTTGGGTGATTTTTGTATGATTTCAACCGATTTTTGATCATTTTAACCCGATTTTGAGGGAATTTTAGGGATTTTTGACCAAAAACTAAATTTTAAAAGTAAACCCATCCAGCACTTTTTCGTCGTATTTTTCTTTATCAAACTGATACAGATAAGATCCCTTCCGAGACGAATTCATATCTTTTTCATCGAGTTTTACCAACACATCGAGAGCGTTTATTTTATTGATGAAATTGCGCTTATCCTGCTGCTCATTTAGGATTGCTTCATACAGCTTTTGTAGTTGTCTCATGGTAAATTTTTCAGGTAGTAGTTCAAAACCAATTGGTTTTGTAATAGCCCTGTGTCGCAACCTGTTAATGGCTCTTCTTACCATGGCATTATGGTCAAAAATAAGATCTGGAGCTTCTGAAATTGAGAACCATTTTGCCGAATATTGCTCGATCAATTCCTGGTTGTGCTCAGCGATATTAATAAGTGCAAAATAAGCTACAGAAAGGGTACGCTCTGCGGGATCTCGATCTACCTTACTAAAGTTGTAAAGCTGCTCCATGTAGATATCTTGTATACCGGTAAGATGAGATAGAATACGATTTGCAGCTTCATCTAAATTCTCTGTTCGCTTTAAGAAACCACCCATCAATGACCACTTTCCCTTCTCGGGTTCAAAATCTCTCTTAATGAGCAATATTTTCAGTTCTTCCTGATCAAATCCAAAAATTATACAGTCAACAGCTAGTAAAACTTTGTCTTCAGAACTATAATTATTGAGCATACGTCTTAAATAAGTTTGCTAAGTTAAAAAGTTACTGCAGATTAAAGGCACATTAAAAGCCTTAAAAAAATCATGCGTTTGCTGGCTTGCAATCGATTGTCATGTTAATATGCCTTTAAGGGTATTTCTAAAGTATTCTTAAAATAAATTTGTTTTATTAAGAAATTATTAATTATTTTGGAAATGTAAATTTCACACTTATAAAAAATAATTACTTAAATCCAGCAAATGATACAGACAACATTCACTAATGGAGGGTGCCGATTAAGATGGCTTCAACAAAAGTGGCTTTTAAGCACATTGCTTATTCTTCTGCCATTTTTAAGCATGACGGCGCAACAAAGCATTACCGTTACAGGTACGGTAACTTCTGCGACCAATAATTCTCCCATACCGGGCGCAAACGTTTTAGTTAAAGGGACAAATACAGGATCTGTTACAGACTTTGATGGTAATTTTTCAATTACTGCCAGCGCAAACGATGTATTAGTTTTCTCCTATGTAGGTTTTCAGTCTACAGAAATTGAGGTAGGAAATAAAACTTCTATCAATGTTGCTTTAGAAGAAGGACTTTCTGCTCTGGATGAAGTGGTCGTTGTGGGATATGGCACCCAGAGAAAATCTGATCTAACAGGGTCAATAGCAGTAATTAATGCTGAAGAAGCGCAAAAAGTCTCAAATAGTGATATTTCACAATTACTACAGGGTCGCTCTGCCGGAGTTTCAGTTACCAGTGACGGTCAACCAGGTGCGGCTCCTAATGTAAGGATACGTGGTGTGGCTACCTTTGGTGATAATCAACCACTATACATTGTTGACGGAGTGCCTGTTGGTACATCAATACGCGATTTTAACCCCAACGATATTAAAACCATTCAAATATTGAAGGATGCCTCTGCCGGAGCTATTTATGGTTCTAGAGCGGCTAATGGTGTTGTCATTATCACTACTAAAACGGGTAGTAAGAATTCCCCCTTAAAAATTGAATACAGTGGTTATTATGGGATTGATGAGGTTACTCAAAAAATGCCGGTGTTGGGTAGAGTAGATTATCAAATGATTGTAAATGAAAAACGTATCAATGCTAATTTACCGTTGATTGCAGGTAACGATCCTGACTCAGACCTTTTTGTAAGCGACATTGATAATGACTGGCAGTCAATTGGTCTTAAAAGTGGAAACAGACGTAATCACAATTTTAATTTTTCTGGTGGGGGCGAAAACATTACGTACAATGCATCTGCTGATTATTTTGCAAATGAAGGAGTCTTTGTAGGTAATGGTCCTACTTATGAGCGCTATTCCGGAAGAATTAATACAGTTATGGAAAAAGGTATTTTCAAAATATCACCATCTCTGTATTATACACATTCTTTTGAAAATTCATTGACTTTTAGAAGTGATGTACTTACGGGAGGCAGACCACCATTAATAAACGATCTGGTCATAACCATACCTACTTTAGCTCTTTATGATGAAAATAATGAAGGCGGTTACGCAGGTACTAGTTCAGAAATACACCAGACTATTGCTTTAAATGTTCCCGGTATAAATAGTTTGTTCACAAATTCTGTAGAAGTAGACCGCACTTTTGCTGTTATAAATCCTGAGATTAAGCTCATAAATTCAGACAAGCATAAATTGACTTATAAACTTAATTTAAGCTATGATAAAACCGTAGCACGCGATTTCTCATTTGTTCCTGCTTTTGAAATGGGTTACTTTTTCAATTCTGGGAAATCTCTGCTTGATGATAATTCCAGAATTTATACTGTAAGTCTTGTAGAGAATACGCTTAATTATAACGCGACTTTAGGTAAACATACTCTAGATGTTCTTTTGGGGCAGACATATCAAAAGAATTCTACAGTTGTACGCACGGGACATTCTGAAAATCTACCTAAACCTTATTATCCGGTTTTATCAAATGGTGAGAATCAAACCGCTACGGGTAACGAGTACTACAGTTCGCTGGCATCTTATTTTGGTCGAATTAATTATAATTATGATGACAGATACTTAATTACAGGTACTGTAAGACGTGATGGTTCTTCTCGATTTGCACCTGCAAATCGATTCGGAACATTTCCATCAATCGCTGTAGGTTGGAGAGTTTCAAACGAGAATTTCTTCAATGTGCCAAAGGAGATTGTTAGTGAATTAAAATTAAGAGGAAGTTATGGTGAACTGGGAAATCAAAATATAGCAGATTACCTGTATCAACCAGTAATTAACAGGAATATACTTTATAATTTTAATGGAAGCGTTGCTACCGGTGGACTACAGACAAGCATAATCTCTGAAGATATAAAATGGGAGACAACAACTTCTGTAAACGTAGGGCTTGATGCAAGTTTTTTTAATAACTCACTCGATCTTGTTGTAGAATATTACAATAAAAAGACAACAGATGTATTAGTAGGTGTGCCCATTCCTTCATCTACCGGTTCAATAAATACAGCTCCTGTAGTAAATGCGGGTAGTCTAAGAAATACAGGACTTGATATGGAATTGACCTACCATTACAACAAAGGTCAGGACTTTAGTTTTGATATTTCTGCCAATGCCAGTACGCTGAATAACGAAGTGCTTGCATTAGGGGGTAATAATGAGCCCATATATGGTGTAGGGTCAAAAACACAAGTAGGTGCAGAAGTAGGGCAACATTTTGGATATGAATACGATGGCATATTTCAAACTCAGGCAGAGGTTGATGCGCATGCATTTCAGAGTGCTCTAACAGCTCCCGGAGATGTGATTTTTAGAGATTTAAATGATGATGGAGTCATTAATGCAGATGACCGTACTTTTTTAGGAAGTGCAATACCAAGTGTAAATTACGGTCTCAATTTCACCGGAAGATATAAGAATTTTGATTTTACATTATTTGCTTCAGGCGCAGCAGGATATTATATAAATAGTAGACTCTACAGAACATTAATGTGGTCTACAGATTATTTAAATTCTCATGAAGATATTCTTAATAGATGGACACCTGAAAATACAGATACGAATATACCAAGAGTCGTAGCAAATGATCCTAACGGTAATGCTCGTGATTCTAACAGACCGGGTTGGTTACAAAAAGGAGATTACCTCCGCCTTAACACGATGTCAGTAGGATATACGCTTCCTGATACGGTTTTCAATAATGTTTTACAGGATGTTAGAGTGTATACTACACTTCAAAACATCCATACATTTCAGAAATATAAAGGCTATAATCCAGATTTTACTTCCGGGGTATTTAACCCGGGATATGATAATGGTACGTATCCCAGACCCAGAACCTATATGTTAGGTGTAGAACTAACCTTTTAATAGATTTTACAATTTAGTATTATGAAAACATATAAATATTTTTTAATGTCACTTTCTCTTATCGTTCTCACTAGTTGCGATGATGAGTTAGAATTGAATAACCCAAATAGCCAAACTGCAGAAGAATTTTGGGTAGATGCAGATCAGGCGGTAGAAGGAACAAATGCCATGTACAACAGCCTTTTAATAGATGGTTATTACATGCGTATGACCCCTGCACTTACAGATGGTCGCGGTGATGATTTTACCGGAGATAGTCCTTGGTTGGATTTAATACAGGTTGCAAATTTTACAATCTTACCAACTTCAGGACCTGTACAATGGACGTGGGCTGCATATTACCAACAAGTATTAAGAGCTAACCAGGTTTTAACCCGCGTTCCTGATATAGAAATGGACGAGGCTTTAAAAAATCGTTGTTTAGGTCAGGCATATTTTTTACGCGGTCTGGCATACTTCAATTTAGTAACCAATTTTCAAAAAGTACCTTTAATACTAACAGTTGCTCAAAGTGCAGATGAATACTATCCTCCTACAGCGAGCGAAGAGGAAATTTGGAATCAAATTATCGCAGATTTTACAGCGGCTCAAAATATGCTTCCTGTAAATTTTGATAATGTTTCTGGTGAGGATCAGGGGCAAATAGGCAGAGCAACAAAAGGTGCCGCTACAGGATTTCTGGGTAAGGCTTATTTGTATACGCAACAGTGGGGGAATGCATCTACAGAATTTCAAAAACTAATCTCAGGAGCTCAGGCAAATACATATAGTCTGGTAAGCAACTACAAAGATAATTTTAGCCCGTTTACCGAAAATAATAGTGAGTCTTTATTTGAAGTTCAATTTGCAACTCCAGATCAGGTGGGAGGAACTGTTAAGAATTATGGAGGCGAACCAAGTTCAGCCTGGATGCAGGTATCTTCTATAGGACATACGTACGCAATGGATGGATATGGATATTCAGACTTCTTACCAACCAGATGGATTTACAATGAATATAAGGTTGAAAAAACTACAGATGGGGGCGTAGATCCAAGACTTTTAAGTGCAATAGCTTCTTTTGAACCCGAAGCAAATTCTACCACTGTTTATGGTGGCAGACCTTGGCCGCATGCAGAAGATGCAATTTATCCCAGAAAATATACACATGATGGTTTTGGCTTTACAACAGAAAGTCAGGGAAGCGTAGAACTATCTGATATTAATTATCGTCTTTTAAGATATGCCGATATTTTATTCATGAATGCTGAAGCCCTAAATGAAATGGGACAGACAGATCAGGCTTACGGTTTTATACAACAGGTGAGAGATCGCGCAAATTTACCAGATCTAAGGGTCGTAAAACCAAATATGACTCAGTCACAAATGAGAGATCAAATTGCTCATGAACGTGCTCTTGAATTTTCTATAGAAGGAATACGTATTCACGATATTGTAAGATGGGGTTGGTTATACGATAGCGCTAAACTAGCAGAATTAAAAGCTCATGATAACGATTTTAATTCATGGACACCGGGGAAAGAATATTTACCTATTCCGCAAACTGAGTTAGATGTAAATCCTAATCTTGAACCAAATTCGGCTAACTAATCCTGTATAAACACACAAAAATCACTTTATGAAACTAAAAAACAAGATCAAATTAAGCCTCTCGTGTCTGGTACTCACGGGAAGTTTATCTTTTGCTCAGGCAACGGTAAAACTAGAAGCAAATGCAGATGCCCCTACAATCAATAAAAACATCTACGGTCATTTTGCCGAACATTTAGGGCGATGTATTTATGACGGACTTTACGTAGGTGAAAAAAGTAACATTCCTAATACAGCAGGAGTGCGTAATGATATCATTAATGCCCTTAAAGAACTTAAAATTCCTAATCTGCGCTGGCCTGGTGGTTGTTTTGCAGATACCTATCATTGGAAAGACGGAGTTGGTCCTCAAAGTGAACGCCCAACAATCGTTAATACCTGGTGGGGAAATGTGACGGAAGACAATAGTTTTGGTACACATAACTTTCTAAACTTATGTGAAGAATTAGGAGCAGAACCTTACTTAGCAGGAAATGTAGGTAGCGGTGAAGTCCAAGAATTGGCAGACTGGGTACAATATGTAAATTTTGATGGCATTAGCCCAATGTCAGACTGGAGAAAGGAAAACGGAAGAGATAAACCCTGGGGAGTTAAATATTGGGGTGTAGGTAAT
>TARA_R110002020_G_scaffold89693_3_pt1 | contig 45591 bp, 35 predicted proteins | sample TARA_R110002020 | Tara Oceans TARA_R110002020 (sample SAMEA4396489) | marine metagenome | biome: Westerlies Biome; feature: [MES] marine water layer (ENVO:01000295) within the mesopelagic zone...; material: water (ENVO:00002006), including particulate matter (ENVO:01000060) such... | reverse complement strand
GGCGGTCATAGCCGCGCCGTTCTCGCCCGGCTCTCCGATGAGGGCCGGCTGATTGGCTTCGACAAGGATCCGGAAGCTATCCGGGTCGGTGCACAGCTGGCGGCCGAAGATGGCCGCTTTGTCGTTATACAAAGCTCATTCGCCGACATGGCACAGGCGCTGCGTCAGCGCGGCCTGCATGGCCAGGTCGATGGTGTGTTGCTGGATCTGGGCGTGTCATCGCCGCAGTTGGATGATGCCGAACGGGGTTTCAGCTTCATGCACGACGGCCCGCTGGATATGCGCATGGACCCGACCAGTGGTCAGAGCGCTGCCGAGTGGATCAATAGCGCCGCCGAAGAAGATATCGCAACCGTGCTCAAGGAGTACGGCGAGGAGCGCTTTGCCAAACGCATGGCCCGCGCAGTTGTCACGCGCCGTGAGCAGCAACCTTTCACCCGCACCGGCGACCTGGCCGAAGTGCTGAAGGAAGCCAATCCAGCCTGGGAAAAGCACAAGCATCCGGCAACCCGGGCTTTCCAGGGTATCCGTATTTTCATCAACCGTGAACTGGACGATCTGGCAGATGGCCTCAAGGCTGCGCTGGAGGTGCTGGCGCCCGGTGGTCGTCTGGCGGTGATCAGCTTCCACTCACTGGAAGACCGCATGGTCAAACTCTTCATGCGCCAAGAGGCCAAAGGCGCTCCGCTGCCGCGTGATTTGCCGATCCGCGCGGCCGACATTCAAGTGAGTATCAATCTGGTAGGCAAGGCGATCAAGCCATCAGCGGCTGAAGTGGCCGCCAATCCACGCGCCCGCAGCGCAGTATTGCGTATAGCGGAGAAACGCTGATGAGCGACCAGTTACCGCTTCTGGTGGAACGTCATCGCTTGCCGCGCAGCAGTGGCTGGCTGGCGATCGTCTGGGTTCTGGTTGTAGTCAGTGCCCTAGCCGTGGCCTACAGCACCCACTGGAGCCGGGTCATGCTCAATGATCTGGCCGCAGAAATGAATCAGCGAGAAAAGGCCCAGGCCGAATGGGGTCGTCTGATCCTTGAGCAAAGCACCTGGACCGCGCACAACCGTGTCGAGACCCTGGCGGCCAGCCAGTTGAACATGCGCGTGCCCGAAGCCAACGAAGTCATCCTGGTGAAACCATGATGAAGCTCAAGCCCAACATGACGCTTCCGCCCTGGCGCTTTTCGGTCGTCATAGGGCTTTTGGCTGTATGTTGCCTGGCGATTACCTGGCGGATCGTGGAGCTGCACGTGCTCGATGACGGCTTCCTCAAGGGCGAGGGCGACAAACGCAGCGTACGCCACACCGTCATTCCGGCCCACCGTGGCCTGATCACTGACCGCCATGGCGAGCCCATGGCGGTCAGTACCCCGGTATTGACCCTGTGGGCCAACCCGACCCAGCTGATCGGCCATGAAGCCCGTTGGCCAGAGCTGGCACGGGCCCTGGGCGCCGATCCGGCGACTTTTGCCGAGCGCCTGCAAGCCAACGCCTCACGGGAGTTCATCTATCTGCGCCGGCATATGACGCCGCAGGATGGTGAGAAGGTCATCGCCCTCAAGGTGCCGGGTGTCTACAGCATTGAGGAATATCGACGCTTCTATCCCACCGGTGAAGTCGCCGCCCATCTGGTTGGCTTTACCAACGTCGATGAAGCGGGTCAGGAAGGGCTGGAGCTCACCTACAACGACTGGCTCAAGGGCGTACCCGGCAAGCGTCAGGTATTGCAGGATCGCCGTGGCCGGCTGATCAAGGATGTCCAGGTAGTCAGTAACGCGCGGCCGGGCAACGACCTGGCGCTGTCGCTGGATCTGCGCCTGCAGTACATCGCCCACCGTGAGCTGCGCGAGGCGCTCAAGCAGTTCGGCGCCAAGGCCGGATCGGCGGTGCTGGTGGATATTCGCTCCGGCGAGATTCTGGCCATGGCCAATCACCCCAGCTACAACCCGAATAATCGCTCCAACCTCAAGCCCGACATGATGCGCAACCGCGCGTTGATCGATGTATTCGAGCCTGGCTCGCCGATCAAGACCTTTACCGTTGCGGCTGGCTTGATGAGCGGTCGCTACCAGCCCACCACGGTGATGGACACGCGGCCGGGCACCATGCGCGTGGCAACCTTGACGGTCAGGGACTTTCGCAATTACGGCATGCTCGATCTGACCGGCGTGATCATGAAGTCAAGCAACGTCGGCGTGGTCAAGATCGCGCTGGATATAGGCGCGGAAAGCATCTTCGACCTTTTGCGCCAACTCGGGCTGGGCGAATACACCGGGCTCGGCTTCCCCGGTGAAAGTACCGGCAGCATGCCCAACCACCGCCGTTGGCCGCAGGTTGAAACGGCTACGCTGTCCTATGGTTATGGCTTGTCGGTGACGGCCACGCAGTTGGTACATGCCTACGCCACGCTAGCCAATGGCGGCCGCAGCCTGCCGCTATCGCTGCTCAAGGTCGATCAGCCGCCAAGCGGCGAGCAGATCATTCCGGAAGATGTCAGCAAGCAAGTGCTGACCATGCTGCGTGGCACTGTTGATGGCGAGGGCGGCACCGGCTCCCGGGCCCGTGTGCCCGGTTATCAAATTGGCGGGAAAACCGGCACCGTACACAAAGCAGTCGGCGGCGGTTACGCCAAAGACCGCTATCGCTCGGTATTTGCCGGCGTTGCGCCGATCAGTAATCCGCGCTTCGCGGCCGTGGTCGTGATCGATGAGCCGAGCAAGGGTGAGTATTACGGCGGCCTGGTAGCTGCGCCGGTATTCGGGCAAATCATGTCCGGCGCGCTGCGGCTGATGAATGTCACGCCCGACGATCTGCCGGCGCTGCAACAGGTCGAGTTACCGCCGGTGAAAAAGCCGGAGGACTCACGCGGATGATGACGCTCAAAGAATTGTTTCCGCAGTGGCAGGGCGAGCCGGTGATGATCGACAGCCTGGCCCTGGATAGTCGCCAGGTAAAACCCGGCTGCCTGTTCCTTGCGGTCCCGGGTCTGCACCATGATGGCCGCCAGTATATTGCCCAGGCTCGGGCCGCTGGTGCCGCTGCGGTAGCCTATGAGGCGTGCGCTGCCGGCGTGATCGAGCCAGGTTTGCCGGCACTGGCGATTGACGGGTTGGCCGGCGAGCTGTCGGCCATTGCCGGCCGTTTTTACGGCCAGCCCAGCCGCCAGTTGCGCGTGGTAGGTATAACCGGCACCAACGGCAAGACCAGTGTCAGTCAGATGCTGGCGCAGGCACTCGGTGCCCTGGGGCAGCCCTGTGGCGTCATCGGCACCCTGGGTAGCGGCATGCCCGATGCGCTGACTGACCACGGCATGACCACGCCTGACGCCCTGTGCGTACAGCAGCAACTGGCCCGCCTGTATGAGTCGGGGGCTACCGCCGTGAGCATGGAAGTGTCCTCGCATGCGCTGCAGCAAGGCCGCGTCGCTGATGTGGATTTTGATCTGGCGATTTTTACCAACCTGAGCCGTGATCATCTGGATTACCACGGTGACATGGCCAGTTACGCTGCCGCCAAGGCGCTGCTGTTCGAACGTCCGCTGCGCGTGGCGGTAATCAATCTGGACGACGATTTTGCCGCGCAGCTGCAGACACGCTGCACGGGCAAGGTAACGACTTACAGCCTTAGCAACAGCCAGGCCGATATTCATTGCTCGGAAATCCGCTACGACCATCAGGGCATAGTCGCGCGGGTACACCTGGGCGGTGAAGTTGCCAGCCTCAGTTCGCCGCTGCTCGGCGCGTTCAATCTGGCCAACCTGCTTGCGGTACTGGGCGGTTTGTCTGCACTCGGCATCAGCGCTACAGACGCGCTGGCGGTAATGGCCAGGTTGCAGGCACCGGCCGGGCGCATGCAGCGTCTGGGTGGTGAAGGCAAGCCGCTGGTGGTGGTCGACTATGCACACACGCCGGACGCTCTGGAAAAAGCGCTGGCGGCCTTGCGCGCCCACGTGCAAGGCAAGCTCACCTGCGTGTTTGGCTGCGGCGGTGACCGGGATACCGGCAAGCGCGCGCTCATGGGCCGGGTCGCAGAGCAGGGCGCCGATCAACTGGTGGTGACCGATGACAACCCCCGCAGCGAGTCCTCTGCCAGCATCATCCAGCAGATTCTGCAGGGTATCGAGCAGCCGCAAGCCATCCGCGTGATTGCCAACCGGGCGCAAGCTATCAACAGCAGCATCACCCAGGCGCAGGCCGGTGATCTGATTTTACTGGCCGGCAAGGGCCACGAGACTTATCAGGAGATCAACGGGGTGCGTCAACCTTTCAGCGACATAGAACAGGCCGAACGTGCCTTGCAGCAGTGGGAGGCAGCCCATGCTTGAAGCTATGCGGTTGTCTGAACTCGTCAAGCCGCTGGGCGCGAGCCTGGTAGGCGCGGATGCGCAATTTGACAGCGTCAGTATTGATGCCCGCAAGGTGCGCGCGGGCGGTTTGTTTGTCGCTTTACCTGGCGAGCGCGTGGATGGCCATGATTATCTGGCGCAGGCGCGGGCTAATGGCGCTGCCGCTGCGATTGTCGCCCATGAGGTTGCTGACCCGTTGCCGCAGTTGCTGGTCCATGATTGCCGCTATGCGCTGGGCCAGCTCAGCGCGCTGGCACGCACGGCGTTTACCGGCCCAGTGGTGGCGATCACCGGCTCCAGTGGCAAGACCACGGTAAAGGAAATGCTTGCTGCGATTCTGCGCGAGCGCGTCCAGGACCCGGAGCAGGTACTAGCTACCCGTGGCAATCTGAATAATGAACTTGGCGTGCCGCTCACCTTGCTGGAACTGAGCACTGAGCACCAGTTCGCGGTGATTGAAATGGGCGCCGCTGCATTGGGCGACATCAGCTACAGCATGGCGTTGGCCAAGCCCGCAGTCAGCGTGCTGACCAATGCCGGCATGGCGCATGTGGGTCGTTTTGGCAGTCCGGAAGCGATCGCCCGCGCCAAGGGCGAGATCATTACTGACCTGGCCCAGGAAGGGCAGGCAGTAATCAATCTGGATAGCCCCTGGTTTGAGCAGTGGTATCAGCAGTTGGGCAAGCGCAAGTCATTGGCCTTCAGCCTGGCCAACCCCACCGCCGAACTGCGTGCGGAATCGATTGAGCTGGATGAGCGTGGCTGCCCCGGCTTTCTGCTGGTCACTCCGCAAGGCGCGATTACCGTGCAGTTGAATCTGCTGGGTCATCACAATATCGCCAATGCCCTGGCCGCAGCGGGTGCCGCGCAGTTGCTGGGTACGGATCTTGAGATGATTCGCCGTGGCCTGGCGCGGGTCACACCGGTAGCGGGCCGGGTATCGCCTTTGGCCGGTGAGGCGGGTTCGCTGATTATTGATGATAGCTACAACGCCAATCCGACTTCGGTAAAAGCGGCCATCGACATTCTGACAGCGCTCAAGGGCCGTCGCATCCTGGTGCTGGGTGATATGGGCGAGCTGGGCGAGTGGGAGCAGGACAGTCACCGGGAAGTGGGCACCTACGCTCGTGAGCAGGGGCTTGACGCACTCTATGCGGTCGGTCGTCTGTCTGCGCTGGCAGTGGAAAGCTTTGGTGCCAACGGCTTGCTGTTCGGCAGCCGTGCCGATCTGGTTGACGCCTTGCGTCCAGAGCTGGATGCCACCACCCGGGTGCTGGTCAAGGGCTCGCGCAGTGCGGGTATGGAAGAGGTGGTGGCTGGTTTGCAAGCCGCGCATCAATCCGACAATAACAACGATAAGGCCCACTGACATGTTGCTGCTGTTGACTCAATACCTGCAACAGTTCTACACCGGCTTCTCGGTATTCCAATACCTGACCCTGCGCGGCATTCTGGGCGTATTGACGGCGTTGGGGCTGGCGCTGTTTCTGGGTCCCTGGATGATTCGCACCCTGAGCTTTCGGCAAATTGGCCAGTCAGTGCGTAACGATGGTCCTCAGTCGCACCTGTCCAAGGCCGGTACGCCGACCATGGGCGGCGCGCTTATTCTGGTCGCTATCGGCGTCAGCACCTTGCTCTGGGCCGACCTGAGCAACCTGTACGTATGGGTGGTATTGGGTGTGACCTTCGCCTTTGGCGCCGTGGGCTGGGTGGATGACTATCGCAAGGTAGTGGAAAAGAACTCCCGCGGTCTGCCCTCGCGCTGGAAGTATTTCTGGCAATCGGTGTTCGGCCTGACCGCCGCCGTGGTGTTGTACCTGGCTGCTGATACGCCAGTGGAAACTACTCTGATCGTGCCCTTCTTCAAGCAGGTTGAATTTCAGTTGGGCATCCTGTTTATCGTGCTCACCTATTTTGTGATCGTCGGCTCCAGTAACGCGGTGAATCTGACTGACGGCCTTGATGGCCTGGCGATCATGCCCACCGTGATGGTCGGTGGCGCACTGGGTATTTTTGCTTATCTGTCGGGTAACGCGCGCTTTGCCGAGTACCTGCTGATCCCCTATGTGCCGGGCGCAGGCGAGCTGATCATTTTCTGTGGCGCGCTGGTTGGTGCCGGCCTTGGTTTTCTCTGGTTCAACACCTATCCCGCCCAGGTCTTTATGGGCGACGTTGGCGCTCTGGCGCTGGGTGCTGCACTGGGCGTTATCGCGGTGATCGTTCGCCAGGAAATAGTGCTGTTTATCATGGGCGGCATCTTTGTTGTCGAAACCCTCTCGGTGATTGTCCAGGTCGCGTCATTCAAGCTGACCGGGCGCCGGGTGTTTCGCATGGCGCCCATTCACCACCATTTTGAGCTCAAAGGTTGGCCGGAACCGCGCGTGATCGTGCGCTTCTGGATTATTACCGTGATCCTGGTCCTGATCGGCTTGGCCACCCTGAAACTGCGTTGAGGAATACTTTGTGTCACTGATTACCACGGACAAACAGCGGATCATCGTCGGCCTCGGGAAGACCGGGCTGTCGGTCGCCCGTCATTTGGCTGGCCGTGGTCTGCCCTTTGCCGTTGCCGATACCCGCGAGAATCCCCCGGGGCTGGATCAACTTAAGCGCTTTGCACCCATGGCTGACCTGCACCTGGGTGAGCTCGACGCCGAGCAGTTGTGCCGGGCCTCGGAGCTGGTGGTCAGTCCGGGCATTGCACTGTCTACGCCTGCACTGGTCAAGGCCAAGGCAGCAGGTGTGAGTCTGATTGGCGATATCGAGCTGTTCGCTCGCGAAGCCCGTGCGCCCATCATCGCGATCACCGGCTCCAATGCCAAAAGCACCGTGACCACACTGGTTGGCGAGATGGCCGCTGCTGCGGGCAAGCGCGTTTCAGTCGGCGGAAATCTGGGTACCCCGGCGCTGGATCTGCTGGATGAGAAGGCCGATCTGTACGTCATGGAGCTGTCCAGCTTTCAACTGGAAACTACTGACCGGCTGAACGCTGAAGTGGCGACCGTGCTGAATGTCAGTGAAGATCATATGGACCGGTATCCGAGCATGGTTGCCTACCATCAGGCCAAACACCGGATTTTCCGCGGTGCACGGCAGGTGGTCGTGAACCGTGACGATAGCCTGTCGCGCCCGTTGGTGGCCGATCAGTTACCAAGCTGGAGCTTTGGCCTGTCGCGCCCTGACTTCAAAGGTTTTGGCCTGATGCAGCACGAAGGCCAGACCTGGCTGGCCTTCGAGTTCAAGGCGCTGCTGCCTGTCAGCGAGCTGAAAATTCGTGGCGCTCACAACCAGGCCAATGCGCTCGCTGCCTTGGCGCTGGGCCATGCTGTTGGCCTGCCGATGGAGGCGATGCTGGAGGCGCTGCGTCAGTTCGCCGGCTTGCCGCACCGCTGCCAGTGGGTAGGGCAGCGCAACGGCGTGGACTATTACAACGATTCGAAAGCCACCAATGTGGGCGCCGCATTGGCCGCGATCAATGGCTTTGCCGCAGACATCCAGGGCAAGCAGGTATTGATTGCCGGCGGTGATGGCAAGGGCGCTGATTTCGCACCGCTGCGTCAGGCTGTTCAGCAGCACTGCCGCGCTGTCGTGCTGCTTGGGCGCGACGCACAACGGCTGGAAGAGTCCATTGCCGGCAGCGTGCCGGTGCTGCATGTCGACAGCCTGGATACCGCTGTCGTGGCTGCGGCGGAACAAGCCGCTCCCGGCGATATCGTGCTGCTATCTCCAGCCTGTGCCAGCCTGGACATGTTCCGCCATTTTGAAGAGCGCGGTGATGTATTCACTGCCGCCGTAGGGAGGTTGCCGGCATGATCGGACTCTCTACTATCATGCAGTCCGCCGCACCGCTGGTTGGCCAGCGCCGTTTCGACATGGATATGCCGCTGCTGGTCGCGGCCATGTGTCTGCTGGGCCTGGGGTTGGTCATGGTGTCATCGGCCTCTATGGAAGTCGCCGCTGGCCAACTGGGCAATCCACTGTTCTACATGATCCGCCAGGTGGTTTACCTGTTTATCGGGTTAGGCGCGCTGATCTGCGTACTCTCGGTGCCTATCCGCCTGTGGGAGCAATTCCGCTTCCCGCTGTTGTTCCTGGGTTTTGCCCTGCTGATCGCCGTGTTGATTCCCGGTATCGGCCGTGAGGTTAACGGCAGCTGGCGCTGGATTGCGGTCGGCCCCATCAACGTGCAGCCCTCTGAATTGGCCAAACTGTTCGCCGTTGTGTTCCTGGCAGGTTATCTGGTGCACCGTCAGGCCGAAGTGAAAGAGAGCCTGTGGGGGTTCGTCAAACCCTTCATGGTGCTTTTCCCGATGGCTGGGCTGCTGATCGTCGAGCCCGATTTCGGCGCCACTGTGGTGTTGATGGGCGCAGCGATCGGCATGCTATTCCTGGGTGGAGTTGGCCTGTTCCGCTTTATTACGCTGTTTGGCTCCCTGGCGGCGGCCGGTGGTTTGCTGATTCTCAGCGCACCTTATCGCTTGCAGCGTCTGACTGGCTTCCTGAATCCCTGGGAAGACCCCTTCGGTACCGGTTACCAGTTGACCCAGGCGCTGATTGCCTTTGGTCGTGGTCACTGGCTGGGCGTTGGGCTGGGCAACAGCGTGCAGAAGCAGTTTTATCTGCCCGAAGCGCATACCGACTTTGTGTTTGCCGTGCTGGCTGAAGAGCTTGGCATGATCGGCGCGCTGGGCGCCTTTGCGCTGCTGGTCTTCGTCGCCGTGCGCAGCCTGTATATCGGCCTTTGGGCTGAGCGCGCCGGCCGGCTTTTCCCTGCGTACCTGGCCTACGGGCTGTCGATCATGTGGATCGGCCAGATCCTGATTAACGTTGGCGTGAATGTTGGCTTGCTGCCTACCAAGGGCCTGACCCTGCCGTTCCTGAGTTACGGCGGTAGTTCGCTGGTGGTCTGTTGTATCAGCCTGGGTATTTTGCTGCGTATCGACTGGGAGCGCCGTCAAGCGCTACGGGAGGCCGGCAATGCTCAATAATCAAGCGATCAACAAAGTGCTGATCATGGCCGGCGGCACCGGCGGGCATGTGTTCCCGGCGCTGGCCTGTGCGCGGCTATTCGCGGAACAAGGCTATGAAGTGCACTGGCTAGGAACGCGTCGGGGCATCGAAGCCGAATTGATTCCTGCTGCCGGTATAACCATCCATTACATCGATGTGCAGGGGCTGCGTGGCAAAAGCAAGCTGGGTTTGCTCAAGGCGCCTTTCCAGTTACTGCGCGCGCTGGGCCAATCGTTGCGTGTGGTGGCTCAGATCAATCCGGTCTGTGTATTGGGCGCGGGGGGCTATGTAACAGGCCCCGGCGGTTTGGCTGCCTGGCTCAAGCGCATTCCGCTTGTGATCCATGAGCAGAATGCCGTTGTCGGCACCGCCAACCGTTTGCTGGCCCACCTGGCCGCACGCCGCTGTGAAGGCTTTCCCGGCAGCTTTGCCGATGATGCCAAGCGCCGCAGTACCGGTAACCCGGTGCGCGAAGAAATCGCTCAGGTGCAGGCCATGCGCTGGAACGGCGAGCGGCGCCCCCGGTTGTTGGTCTTGGGCGGTAGCCTGGGTGCCTTGCCGTTGAACAAGTTACTGCCCGAAGCCGTGGCCTTGCTGCCCGGCGAGCAGCGACCCGAAGTCTGGCACCAGTGCGGCAAGCAGCACGTGGAAATGACCACAGCCGGCTATCAGTCAACGGGTGTTGCTGCCCGCGTTGAACCCTTTATTGCCGATATGGCCAGCGCCTACGCATGGGCGGACCTGGTGGTCTGCCGTGCTGGTGCCCTGACCGTTTGCGAGTTGGCCGCAGCCGGCCGGCCGTCATTGTTGATTCCGCTGCCGCATGCGATCGACGATCACCAGACTGCCAATGCACGCTATCTGGCCAGCCGCGAGGCGGCGGTATTGATGCCGCAAGCCACCTTGACCGGTGCGCTGCTGGCAGAGCAGATGAACACCCTATTTTCCCAGCCGGAGACGCTGCAAGCGATGGCTCAGAACGCCCGCCGCCAGGCCACACCCAACGCTACCGTAGACGTCATTCGTGCTTGCCTGGAGGTCGCCCGTGACCACTAAAACCCGTCAGAAAGCGACTTTCAGCCTGCCGGAAATGCGCCGCATTCGCCGTATCCACTTTGTTGGTATCGGTGGCGCGGGCATGTGCGGCATCGCCGAGGTGTTGTTGAACCTCGGTTACGAAGTCTCAGGCTCGGACCTCAAGCGTTCTGCGGTCACCGACCGGCTGGAAAGCTTTGGTGCCCGGGTAGATATTGGCCACCGCCCGGAAAACCTGCAGAACGCCGACGTTCTCGTGGTCTCCAGCGCGATCAATACCAGCAACCCGGAAGTGGCTGCGGCAATGGAAAAGCGCGTTCCGGTTGTACCGCGTGCCGAGATGCTCGCCGAGCTGATGCGTTATCGCCACGGCATCGCGGTCGCCGGCACGCACGGCAAGACCACCACCACCAGCCTGATTGCGTCGGTATTGGCGGCAGAGGGCATGAGCCCCACCTTCGTGATCGGCGGTCGCTTGACCAGCGCCGGTACCAACGCGCAATTGGGTGAAAGCCGCTATCTGGTTGCCGAGGCGGACGAGAGCGATGCGTCCTTTCTGCACCTGCAGCCGATGGTCGCCATCGTGACCAATATCGACGCCGATCACATGGCTACCTATGAAGGCGACTTCAGCCGTCTGAAGCGTACCTTTGTCGAATTCCTGCACAACCTGCCGTTCTATGGCCTGGCTGTGCTGTGCATTGATGATCCGGTGGTGCGCGAGATCCTGCCGCAGATCAATCGTCAGGTGATTACCTACGGGCAGTCCGAAGACGCTGATGTGCGTGCCATCAACATTCACCAGCAGGGAATGCAGACGCATTTTACTGCTCTGCGTCATGGCCATGATGATCTGACCGTGTCAGTCAACATGCCTGGCGTACACAACGTATTGAACGCCCTGGCAACTATTGCCGTGGCTACGGACGAACTGGTCAGCGATGCCGCCATCATCAAGGGTCTGACCGGCTTTGAAGGGGTAGGGCGGCGCTTCCAGGTGTATGGCAATTATCCGCTGAACGATGGCGAGATCATGCTGGTTGATGACTACGGCCATCATCCCCGTGAAGTGGCCGCCGTGATCAAAGCGGTACGTGCCGGTTGGCCCGAGCGGCGTCTGGTGATGATCTATCAGCCGCACCGCTTCAGCCGCACCCATGATCTTTACGAGGATTTTGTCCAGGTACTGGCCGAGACCAATGTTCTGTTGTTGATGGAAGTTTATCCTGCCGGGGAAGAACCCATCCCCGGTGCCGACAGCAAGCACCTGTGCCGCAGCATCCGTCAGCGCGGTCACCTGGATCCGATCTATGTCGAGCGTGATGCCGACGTGATGCCGCTGCTGGAAGCCGTGTTGCAGCCCGGCGATATTCTGCTGACCCAGGGCGCCGGCGATATCGGTGGGCTGGCTGTGCAGTTGGCCGAAGCACTTCATCAGCTCAATGGCCGGGAGGCAGCAGTATGACCATCGATGTAAACGCCTTTGGCAAAGTAGCGGTGCTGTATGGCGGCAGTTCGGCTGAACGTGCCGTATCCCTGAAATCCGGTGCGGCGGTACTCGAGGCATTGCGCGGCGCGGGTGTGGATGCCTATGGCATTGACGCCGGTACCGATCTGGCTGAACAACTGATCAAGCAACGCCCAGACCGAGTCTTTATCGCGCTGCACGGCCGCGGTGGTGAAGACGGCAGCCTGCAAGGCCTTCTGGAAAGCCTGCGTCTGCCCTATACCGGCAGCGGCGTGATGGCATCGGCACTGGGCATGGACAAGCTGCGGACCAAACTGGTGTGGCAAAGCCTGGGCCTGCCCACCCCCGCCTATGGTGTGCTGCGCGACAAGGGTGACTGCCAGGCCATCGTCGACGCCCTGGCAACGCCGTTGATCGTCAAGCCTATCCACGAAGGCTCCAGCATTGGCATGGCCAAGGTCGAAAACCTGGCGCAACTGGAGAAAGCCTGGGCAGACGCGCAGCAGTACGACGATGTCGCCCTGGTCGAACAGTGGATTACCGGCGCGGAATTTACCGTGGCCATCCTCGATGGCAAGGCGCTGCCGGCTATCCGCCTGCGCACACCGCACACGTTCTACGATTACGACGCCAAGTACCTGACCAACGATACCCAGTACATCTGCCCATGCGGGCTGACCGAAGAGCGGGAAGCCGAGTTGGGTGAGCTGTGTCTGCAAGCCTTTAATGCGGTGGCCTGCCGTGGCTGGGGCCGGGTTGATGTAATGCAGGATGAAGCGGGTCAGTTCTATCTGCTGGAGGTCAATACCGTACCGGGTATGACGGACCACAGTCTGGTGCCCATGGCGGCTGCGGCCGCCGGCATGACATTCACCGATCTGGTGCTGGCGATCCTCGCCAGTGCCCGTTACTGAGGAATACCCGATGCTCGGGGCGTTGATCAGAGACCCGCGTGCCAGCAAGGCCACGACCCGACGCCCTGCGTCTAGTCGTGGCGCGGTGCGTGTGGCTCAGCGTACCCCGCGTACCTGGCCCAGCCTGTCACTGCGCTGGCCGTCGATTGATGGCGCCTTTACCCGCGCGCAGCAATTGCTCTGGCCGGTTTTGCTGCTGGCCCTGGGTATCGGCTTGTACGAACTGGGCAGCCGCCTGTGGCCATTGGCTGATCGGCCGATTGATCTGGTCAGTGTGCAGGGCGAGTTGCAATACATCGACCCGACGTCGGTACAGGCGGTCATTCAGCCGTACCTGAACGAAAGTTTTCTGGGCATTGATCTGGGCGCCATGCGTGGCGATCTGGCAGCGATGCCCTGGGTGGCCAGCGTCTCGGTAACCCGGGTCTGGCCTGATCAGTTGATTGTGCACCTGGATGAGCAGATGCCGATTGCGCGTTGGGGTGATACCGCGCTGTTGAACAACGAGGGCAAGGAATTCAGCCCAGAGGACATCAGCCGGTTCTCTGACTTGCCGCAACTGTCTGGCCCACAGCGCGCGCAGCGCCGGGTCATGCAGTATTACCAGCAGTTCAACCGCTTGCTGCGGCCCTATGGTTTGGGCGTCGCCGAGCTGGAACTGCGTGAACGCGGCAGTTGGTTTCTGACCACCCAGGACGGCATTCAGGTGCTGCTCGGGCGCGACAAACTGGTAGACAAGATGCAACGGTTCCTGACCATCGACCAGCACATGCTGTCGGAGTATCGGGAACAGATAGCGCGGGTTGATCTGCGCTACAGCAATGCAATGGCAGTGGCCTGGCGTGAGCCGGTCGCACAAGCTTCAACGGGGGAGTAACCGGATCTTATGGCAAGCAAGCAGGGTAGCAGAATGATTGTCGGGCTCGACATCGGCACATCCAAGGTCGTGGCACTGGTCGGCGAGATCGGCGCAGACGGCGAGCTGGAAATTGTCGGTATCGGCTCGCACCCTTCACGCGGCTTGAAGAAGGGTGTGGTGGTGAATATCGAATCCACCGTGCAATCCATTCAGCGCGCTATCGAAGAAGCCGAGCTCATGGCTGGCTGCCAGATTCATTCGGTGTTTGCCGGTATTGCGGGCAATCACATTCGCAGCCTGAACTCGCACGGCATCGTCGCCATTCGCGACCGGGAAGTGGCTCAGGCAGATATCGAACGGGTGCTGGACGCAGGTCAGGCCGTGGCAATCCCGGCTGATCAGAAGGTGCTGCACATTCTGCCGCAGGAGTACGTGATCGATAACCAGGAAGGCGTACGCGAGCCACTGGGTATGTCGGGCGTACGGCTGGAAGCCAAGGTGCACCTGGTCACCTGCGCATTGAATGCAGTACAGAACATCGAAAAATGTATCCGTCGCTGCGGTCTGGAAGTCGAGGACGTGATCCTCGAGCAACTCGCTTCCAGCTACGCGGTTTTGACCGAAGACGAGAAAGAGCTGGGCGTGTGCATGGTCGATATCGGCGGTGGCACTACTGATATCGCGATCTTCACCGAAGGCGCGATTCGCCACACGGCAGTGATTCCGATTGCCGGTGATCAGGTCACCAACGACATCGCCATGGCGTTGCGTACCCCGACTCAGTATGCCGAAGAGATCAAGATTCGCTACGCCTGTGCGCTGGCAAAACTGGCCGGCCCGGAAGAAACCATCAAGGTCCCAAGCGTTGGCGAGCGGCCACCCCGCGATCTGTCACGCCAGGCGCTGGCCGAAGTGGTCGAGCCGCGTTACGACGAGCTGTTCACGCTGATCCAGGCTGAACTGCGCCGCTCCGGTTTCGAAGACATGATTCCGGCCGGCATCGTGCTGACAGGCGGCACCTCGAAGATGGAAGGCGCGGTCGAATTGGCTGAGGAAATTTTCCACATGCCGGTCCGCCTGGGTATGCCGCAGGAATTCAAGGGGCTGACGGATGTAGTTCGTAACCCCATTTACGCCACCAGCGTGGGCCTGCTGCATTACGGCAATCGGCATCACGCGTTGGCGGCAAGCAGTTCAGAACAGAGCAAGGAATCAGCGCTGGTACGGGTAAAGCGCTGGTTCAAAGGCAATTTTTAATAGACCCGCTTTTAAGCGGGCAGGGCCTCGCGCAAGCGAGCAAACGTGCAGTAACCGAAACGAAACGAAACGAGTCAGTTCTCAAGGAGATGGGCCATGTTTGAATTAATCGATAACGTTCCGCAAAACGCGGTAATCAAGGTCGTCGGTGTTGGCGGTGGCGGTGGTAATGCCCTGCAGCACATGGTGGTCAATAACGTCGAAGGCGTTGAATTCATCTGCGCCAATACCGATGCGCAGGCACTGAAGAACATCAGCGCCCGCACCGTACTGCAACTGGGTCCGAATGTCACCAAGGGTCTGGGTGCCGGCGCCAACCCGCTGATCGGCCGTGAAGCTGCGATGGAAGATCGCGAGCGCATTGCTGAAGTGCTGCGTGGCGCCGACATGGTGTTCATCACCGCCGGCATGGGTGGTGGTACTGGTACGGGTGCTGCTCCTATCGTCGCTGAAGTCGCGCGCGAAATGGGTATCCTGACGGTTGCCGTAGTGACCAAGCCGTTCCCGTTTGAAGGCCGCAAGCGCATGCAGATCGCCGAGGAAGGTATCCGCGAGCTGAGCCAGCACGTTGACTCACTTATCACCATTCCGAATGAAAAGCTGCTGACCGTGCTGGGCAAAGACGCCAGCCTGCTGGCTGCTTTCAGCAAGGCCAACGATGTACTGCTTGGCGCAGTGCAGGGTATTGCTGATCTGATCATGCGTCCGGGCATGATCAACGTTGACTTCGCCGACGTGAAAACCGTGATGAGTGAAATGGGTATGGCGATGATGGGTACTGGCCACGCCAGCGGCCCGAACCGTGCGCGTGAAGCAGCTGAAGCGGCTATCCGCAGCCCGCTGCTGGAAGATGTGAACCTGATGGGTGCCCGCGGTATTCTGGTCAACATCACCGCTGGCCCGGACCTGTCCCTGGGTGAGTTCTCTGAAGTGGGTAATACCGTCGAAGAGTTCGCGTCCGACACCGCTACCGTGGTGGTAGGTACCGTGATCGATCCCGAGCTGCGTGATGAACTGCGCGTGACCGTGGTCGCCACCGGCCTGGGCGCCAAGACCGACAAGCCAGTCAAGGTTGTGGATAACACCACTACCAGTGCAGCACCTAGCCGTCAGCAACCTGCTGAAAGCTCTACCCCGAATTACCGCGATCTGGACCGTCCTACGGTCATGCGTAACACCGGGCAGGGCAACAGTGCAGCGGCAGCTCGGCTGAACCAGCCAGCGGAAGATCTGGATTATCTGGATATTCCAGCGTTTTTGCGGCGTCAGGCTGACTGATCCCTGATAGGGTCAGTCAATTGATTGTATAGGGCTGATTGGTGTTCAACGGGGGCGTACTTTGTTATGATGCACGCCACTTTGTTGAAAATAATTCGCAACTAGAGCGGAAGCCATGTCAAGCATGATCAGACAACGCACACTGAAAAATATCATTCGGGCCACCGGTGTTGGCCTGCATTCGGGTGAGAAGGTATACCTCACCCTGAAGCCAGCGCCGGTCGGTACGGGCATCGTCTTCGTCCGGGTTGATCTTGACCCCGTGGTCGAGATTCCCGCACGCGCCGAGTTCGTGGGTGAAACCACCATGTCCACCACCCTGGTTAACCAGGGTGCCAAGGTAGACACGGTCGAGCACCTTCTATCCGCCATGGCGGGTCTGGGTATCGACAACGCGTATGTGGAACTCAGTGCGCCGGAAGTGCCGATCATGGATGGCAGTGCCGGTCCGTTCGTGTTCCTGATCCAGTCCGCTGGTATCGAGGAACAGGATGCAGCCAAACAGTTTATTCGCATCAAACGCGAAGTGACCGTCGAAGAAGACGGCAAGACGGCCAGCTTTCTTCCCTTTGAAGGGTTCAAAGTGTCCTTTGCCATCGATTTCGACCATCCGGTCTTTCGTGGCCGCAGCCAGTTTGCCAGTGTGGATTTCTCAAGCACCTCCTTCGTCAAGGAAGTGAGCCGGGCACGGACCTTCGGGTTCATGCGCGACATTGAGCATCTGCGCTCACAGAATCTGGCCCTGGGGGGTAGCGTGGACAACGCAATCGTGGTGGACGAGTACCGTGTACTGAATGAAGACGGCCTGCGTTACGAGGACGAATTCGTCAAACACAAGATTCTCGATGCCATCGGCGATTTGTATCTACTGGGCAAAAGCCTGGTGGGTGAGTTCCGCGGCAACAAATCCGGTCATGGCTTGAACAACAAGCTGTTGCGTGCCCTGCTTGCCAACAAGGAAGCTTGGGAAGTGGTTACCTTTGACGACGCTGGCACTGCGCCCATCTCCTTCATGCGCCCGGCAGCCGCCGTCTGATAGTGGTTATCTGATTTAGAGTTTCGTTTCGATTTGAATGGCCACTTCGGTGGCCATTTTTTTTGCTCGATTTTTCTCTTGAAACCCCTTTCAACCACCTTCGTGGTGCTTGGCCAAACGGGCCAGGGCAGCCTTCAATGCAGGGTCTTTGATCTGTTCTGCAGTCTCATTCAAGCTCTGCGCAGCCACGGCAGATTTTTTCATTTTGTGAACCGGTGGTGCTTTTTTGACCAACGGCGGTTGTACCTTGCAGTGTATTTTAGTTAAGGTTGCGAATTCGTTGAAAGCCTGCAACTGGCGAACGAGCCGTTTTTGCTGATATCGCATCCGTGTAGCCCAATGGCTATCGGTGACAATCAGCTTGAGCACGCCCTCGCGCAGTGCCGCTATGTGGCAATGTTCACGGGCGGCCGGCTCGAGCAGCGTATCCAGCAGAATTTGCAGGCGCTCCACAGCATGAGCTTTGGCATACAACCCCTTGAGGGTTGCATGGGTGCGTATCAGGTCGCCGGGGCGACGGGCATCCAGTGGATGAAAAGACATGGCATATGCCGATTGACGTAATTGGACAGCGGTCATCCTATCAGAACCGCCAGTTTGGTTGCTTGGGGAATCGTGGTTTGGGGGTTTTTGCTTGAATATCATTATTTTGACGGACCGGCACGGCGCGGCCCGAGCCTTGACGCTCAGCCTGCCAGTGCTGCTCGCTGCAGGCGCTGCCTTGATTGCAGTGCCGGTGATGGTCGCGGTACTGACCTGGTCAGTGTTAAGCGATGCACCGCAGCCAGTCACCGCGTTGGACTCCGATGTCACCTGGGAAGAAACCCTGGCCGACATCGATACCGAAAGCTCGGCGGGCAGTGAATCACAGGCCCAGCTGGAGCACATGACTCAGCAGTTGGCCCGGCTGCAGACCCGCCTGATGCGTCTTGATGCCTTGGGTGAGCGTTTGACCGAGCTGGCGGACATGTCCGATGGCGAGTTTGATTTCGGCGCTGACCCTGGGATGGGTGGCCCGGAAATGCTGAACAGCAGCGAGCGGCATGAGGGCCCGGATGTGCAGACGGTCCTGGACAAACTGGCAGACCGTATCGACAGTCGCACCCAGCAGCTCAAATTGCTTGAGGAGATGATGGTCAGCCGCAGTGTCGACAGCAACGCGCTGCTTGATTTCAAGCCGGTGCATCAGGGACACATCTCTTCTGGCTTTGGTCGGCGCAGTGATCCGCTGACCGGGCGCATCGCGATGCATACAGGTCTGGATTTCGCGGCCCCGCGTGGCACTCCGATTTTTGCCGTTGGTGCTGGGGTAGTGACTTTTGCAGGGCGTAATGGCGCCTATGGCAATGTGGTCGAGATCGCCCACGGCGATGGTTACAAAACCCGCTACGCGCACGCGCATACCCTGGATATCAAGAAGGGCGACCTGGTCAGCAAAGGCCAGCAGATTGCGACCGTAGGCTCTACTGGCCGTTCGACCGGCCCGCACTTGCATCTTGAAGTGCTGCGCAATGGCATGGCAGTCAACCCTGCACGCTATATCGCCCTCAAGTGATGCTCTGTCAGCGCAGCACCGTCTGCGCTACCCAGGTGGCTACATAGTCACCTGCCTGCACCCAATCTTCCACGCCGCGCGGTTATGCCGCGGGCGCCAGGCATGATAAAAACCCTCACGGTTTATTGTCTCCGCTGATTCGGAGTAGAATGATCGTTTTGCGGTAATGGCCGAATGACCACAGCCAGACCTGTCAACCCTCAAACGGATATCAAAGTCGACTATGTTTGCGCCTTTATTGAAGAAACTGTTTGGTAGCAAGAACGAGCGTGAGTTGAAGCGCATGGGTCGGATCGTTGCGACGATCAGCTCCCACGAAGAAAAACTGAACGCTCTGAGCGACGAGCAGCTAAAGGCCAAGACTGCCGAATACAAAGAGCGTGTTGCCAAGGGCGAGAGCCTGGATGCCATTCTCCCTGAAGCTTTTGCGCTGGTACGTGAAGCGAGTAAGCGGGTGATGGGTATGCGCCACTTTGACTCGCAGATGATCGGCGGCATGACCCTGCACGAAGGGCACATTGCCGAGATGAAGACCGGTGAGGGCAAGACCCTTGTCGCGACTCTGGCGGCTTACCTGAATGCGTTGTCCGGCAAGGGTGTTCACGTCATTACCGTCAACGACTACCTTGCCCGCCGTGATGCCGGCTGGATGCGGCCACTGTACGAATTTCTGGGTTTGAGCGTTGGCGTCGTGGTGCCATTCCAGGATCCGCAGGACAAGCGTGACGCCTACCGCTGCGATATCACCTACGGTACCAACAACGAATTCGGCTTTGATTACCTGCGCGACAATATGGCGTTCAGCATCGAAGACAAATTCCAGCGCGAACTGAATTTCGCCATCATCGACGAAGTCGACTCGATTCTGATCGACGAAGCGCGTACCCCGTTGATTATCTCCGGCCCATCGAATGACAGCTCGCAGCTGTATGAAGCCATCAACAAGCTTATTCCCCAGCTCACGCGCGGCTACCTGGCCGAAGAAGGCCAGGATGAAGTCGAAGGGCACTACTACATTGACGAGAAAACCCGTCAGGTCGAACTGAACGAATCAGGTCACCAGTTTGTTGAAGGTTTGCTGAGCAAGGAAGGTCTGCTGCCAGAAGGCGACAGCCTGTATGCAGCGCAGAACCTGAACCTGTTGCACCACGTGCATTCGGGGCTGCGTGCTCACGTACTTTTCCACCGTAACGTTGAATACATCGTGCAGAACAATCAGGTCATCCTGGTTGACGAACACACCGGCCGTACCATGCCCGGGCGCCGTCTGTCCGAGGGCCTGCACCAGGCCATCGAAGCGAAGGAGGGCCTGAAGATCCAGGCCGAGAGCCAGACATTGGCCTCCACCACCTTCCAGAATTATTTCCGTCTCTACACCAAGCTGGCCGGCATGACCGGGACCGCCGATACCGAAGCCTTCGAATTCCGCCAGATTTACGGCCTGGATGTGGTGGTTATCCCCACCAACAAGCCGATGGCACGCAAGGACTACAACGATCTGGTCTACCTGACGATCGATGAGAAGTTCGCCGCCATTACCGCTGATATCAAACACAGCATGGGCGAAGGTCGGCCGATTCTGGTAGGTACTGCGTCGATTGAATCCTCCGAGGCCGTTTCGCGTCTGCTGGATGCCGAGAAGATTCCGCACAAGGTGTTGAACGCCAAACACCACGAGAAAGAAGCCGAAATCATTTCCCAGGCTGGTCGTCCCGGTGCGGTGACTATCGCCACCAACATGGCCGGCCGTGGTACCGATATTATCCTCGGCGGTAGCTGGGAGGCCGAAGTGGCCAGCCTGGAAGGCGCCACCGAAGAGCAGACTGCCCAGATCAAGGCCGAATGGCAGCAGCGCCATCAGCAGGTGCTGGAGTCCGGCGGTCTGCACATTATCGCTTGTGAACGTCACGAGTCGCGTCGTATCGATAACCAGTTGCGCGGCCGTGCCGGTCGTCAGGGTGACCCGGGTTCAAGCCGGTTCTACCTGTCGCTGGAAGATAACCTCATGCGCATTTTCGCCTCTGACCGGGTGAAGAACTTCATGAAGGCGCTGGGCATGGAGAAAGGCGAGGCCATTGAGCACCGCATGGTCACCAATGCCATCGAGAAGGCGCAGCGCAAGGTAGAAGGCCGCAACTTCGATATCCGCAAGCAGTTGCTGGAATACGATGACGTTGCCAACGAACAGCGTAAGGTGATTTACGGTCAGCGCAACTCAGTGCTGGCGGCCAAGGATGTGTCTGAAACTATCCAGGCCATTCGCGAAGACGTGGTTGCCGATGCCATCAGTCAATACATACCACCGCAAAGCCTGCCCGAGCAGTGGGATGTGCCTGGCTTGGAGCAGCACCTGAATGCCGAGCTGGGCCTCAAGGCGCCCGTGCAGGAATGGCTGGATGCCGACGACACGCTGCATGAAGAAGGGCTGCGTACGCGCATTCTGGATGAGCTAATCAAGGCCTATGCCGAGAAGGAAGAACTGACCGGTGCTGAAGCACTGCGCACCTTTGAAAAGCAGATGCTGCTGCGCGTGCTGGACGACCTGTGGAAAGAGCACTTGGCGACCATGGATCACCTGCGCCAGGGCATTCACTTGCGTGGCTACGCGCAGAAGAACCCCAAGCAGGAATACAAGCGTGAAGCCTTCAACCTGTTCGAGGAAATGCTCGAATCGGTCAAGCGCGACACCATCCGCATTCTCAGCCACGTCAAAGTGCGCCGCGAAGATCCGGTCGAAGAGGAAGCCCGCGCGCGTCGCCAGGCCGAGGAAATGGCCCAGCGCATGCAGTTCAAGCATGAAGAGGTAGCGCCAGTCGGTGCTGATGATGGGCAAGAGCCTGCGGAACAAGCCTCTGCCGCTCCTGCTGCACCGGTTACCCGCGATGGTCCCAAGGTCGGCCGTAACGATCCTTGCCCCTGTGGGTCCGGCAAGAAGTACAAGCAGTGCCACGGCAAGATCGACTGAGCTGACGCCCACAAGCCTCCCGCCCGCACCGGCCGAGTTTCATCTTGGCCGGCGGGTTGCGGTTGGCGCCGTGGTTACGGCTGGGGTTATCGAGCAGTCGACCCTCCCAGGCCAGCATCGATTTTGGTAGGAGCGCCGGCCTCGGCGCGATGGGGTTGGCCGTTCCGGGACGGCCGCGTTCCATCTCGGTTGGCGGATCCCAGATTACCCCGCACTCCGAACAGAAAATCCCACGCTTCTGGCCGGCCCCATCCCACGCACCACCGCCCGCCAAACTGCTGCTACAATCACGCTCTATTAATCATCTAGCGGAGATCTCCCATGCCCGTCGGCCTTGGCCCATTGCCTGTACTGCACCCTGTTCCCGGTTTTCGTCTGGGTATTGCTTCAGCGGGCATCAAACGAGCAGGCCGCAAAGACATCGTGGTGATGGAAGTGGCAGAAGGGGCAAGCATCGCCGGGGTGTTTACCCTGAACGCCTTCTGCGCAGCACCAGTGACCCTGTGCCGTGAGCATATCCAGCATGCACCCCGTTATTTGCTGGTCAACACCGGCAATGCCAATGCCGGTACCGGCAAGCCCGGCATGCAGGCGGCGCTGGAAACCTGTAAGGCGTTGGCGAAGTTGACCGGCGTGCAAGCCGAGCAGGTATTGCCATTCAGTACGGGTGTCATTGGCGAGTTGCTGCCCTCCGCCAAAGTCATCGCCGCCTTGCCCGCAGCAATCGAGAACCTGAGCGCCGACCAATGGGCGCAGGCTGCCGAAGGCATCATGACCACCGATACACTGCCCAAGGGCGCAAGCCGGCAGATCACCCTGGCCGGCCAGACGATCACGGTCACCGGGATCTCCAAGGGTGCCGGCATGATCAAACCGGACATGGCCACCATGCTGGGTTATATCGCCACCGACGCCAAGATCGCGCAGCCGGTACTTCAGGCACTACTGCGCGAGGCCGCGGACCTGTCGTTCAATCGGATTACCATCGATGGCGATACCTCGACCAACGACTGCTGCATGCTGGTTGCGACCGGCCAAGCCGCCATGCCAGAAATTACTTCGGCAGATGGGGCTGATTACCAGCAACTGGCTGAGGTGATCAAATCCATTATGCTGGAACTGGCGCAAGCCATTGTGCGCGACGGCGAAGGCGCCACCAAGTTCGTGACCATTCAGGTTAATGGCGGCGGCAATCGTGATGAATGCCTGGATGTGGGTTATGCCGTTGCCCATTCGCCCTTGATCAAAACCGCACTCTTTGCGTCGGACCCCAACTGGGGCCGCATACTCGCGGCGGTGGGCCGCGCTGGCGTACCCGATCTGGATGTTGAGCGTATCGATGTGTATCTGGACGACGTGTGCATTACTCGCAGTGGCGGCCGTGCCGAGGAATACACCGAGGAGCAGGGCGCGAGGATCATGGCGCAGGCCGAAATTAGCATCCGTATTGATCTGGCCCGTGGCCACTTTCAGGAAACGCTCTGGACTACTGATCTGTCGCATGAGTATGTGCGCATCAATGCGGAATACCGTACTTAACGGTCCCAAGCTGGCGAAGTGGGGATGTCGTCAGCCGAGCGCTATGTGCCTCCGCTGCGACGCTCCTGCGCAACCGCTGCACCCAATCCGTCATCCTCGCGAAAGCGGGGATCCATCTTGACCTGCAGGTCCCGAACCCACACCCGGACCCCTGCTCAGAACCCACAATACCCCGGCTCAATAACCCCACGCTCAACCCGCCAACGCCCCACCTGATTAATCGTCACCCGCCGACCCTCCTCATGCGAAGCCTGCGGGCAAAACCGAAATGTCCCGGCCTGAAAGCCACCATTCAACAGTTGGCTCTCACCCCTGGCATTAAATTGAACGTACCGTGACACCGGCCTATTGGCATGTACGCGCATTACTGCGTTAGGCGCTATCTCACGCAGCAAAATTTCGCCTTCGTCATGCCGCCCATTGCGGTTATTGTCCAGAAACATCACCCAGCCGTTATTCCAGTTGCCATCAATCGCAGCCAGCGTCACCGGCCTGTTACGGCGTACCGCTTCCTGCCTAGCCATGTTCAGGCTGCCCGTAAGGCTGCTGAGCCCCGCATCCATTCGCTGCTGATCAATCATCTTGCCGAAGGCGGGCATGCCGACGGTTAGCAGGATGCCCAGAACCACCAAGGCAACCATTAATTCGACCAGTGTAAAACCTTCTGATTTCATGCTTGATCCTCCTTGACCTGTTAGTAGAGGGGCTACTTCCTGTATGCCCCTCAGTACATCCAAATTACATTTGGTTTTAACTAAGCTAGCTAACGGTTCAACGCCAACATTCGTCTACCGTTCGGCCAGTTCCGCTACGGCCCCTGTCTCCTCTAGCATTTAGTGTCAAGTTGCCACAGTCAGCATCATTGAATCGCTGGGTCGCTGTTAAAGTATAGCCTCCATCATTGTTCACTTGGCTGACGCCGAGAGTATAGAGTCTGGCGTAGCGAGGCTCATTAACACCAAGACGGGCCCGGTTGGCATCATTCACTAGGTAGGCGTTGTTCTGCGCATAGAACCGCTCCTGTCGTGCTGCAGCTTCCACCAGTAGCGATTGCCCTTCGGCTCGGTTCCCGCGCAATACATACTCGCGGTAACTGGGATAGGCGATGGCAGCTAAAATACCGATGATGGCCACCACGATCATAACTTCTATCAAGGTGAACCCTTTACTGCCTCTAAGGTGCGCGATAATCATTCTTCATCCTCCACTCGTGGCAGGTATTGCCAGCTTTGACGCCCTTGTTGATTGGGCGGTACGAAGAAGTTAATCGAGTCATCACTTCCAAAAATAACTCCATCCCGAGTGAGCGCAACACCGCCAGGAGAGCCGATCCTGATGCCCGAAGGCGGAACTGGGGTAGTGCCTGGAATGAAGTCGCCGCTATTTATCAGGCCGTCTCGGTTGAAATCAAATGGTGGCAGCTGGGTTCTGGCGCCAGTCGCTGCATTTATTCCGTACACAAAACTGCTCAGTCCATCGGCGCAAGGATCGTCGTTTGGAATGTCGGTACTGAACAGCAAGGTACTGCCCCGGACCAGCATCTCATTGATCATCATTTCGCCATCCAAACGATTATCAACAGTCAGATCCAAGTACCAACCTCGTCTGCGTACCGCTGATTCACTAGCCTCTTCGGTAATCGTAGTGTTGGGGTTGTACCAGGCGATAGATCCATCGCTGATAGTCCGTACGAGACTGCTAATACTGCCGTTGGTTCTATTAAAAGTCTGTTGAACCTGTGTTGTGATTGATCTCTGCTCCATATTGCTGCGCTCAGCCAGCGCTTGAGAGGCCGCTGTATTTTGCGCTCGTGTATAGCGGTCCCAAACGCCGTAAATGCTATTGGCTTTGCTTGTGTCCGGTGCTGAGTCCGCGGTTTCAAAGTACTTTCCTGTGCCAACCATGACCACATATCCTCGGCGAGAAGGGTGTCGAACTAGCGAAGGAATTGCGGTAATAGGTTGAACCACACCATTGCTGGCGCGCGCCTTGAATAAGGGTTGCCCCCCGTAGCCTACCTTGAAAACGGATGGGTTAACTGTGCCTACAGAGGATCTGGCAAAAGGGTCTGTTTGGGCGCTGGCGGAATCACCTGTCGGCGCCAGGTCAAACCGCCAAAGATTACCCTGAAGATCACCCGCGTAGGCATAGTCGACAACACCATCGCTGTTGTTATCAGCGCCTCTTACGCTTGAGAGCCCATTCGGCAAGCCGGAGTCATCATTGACTGCAAGCTTACGAATAAGACTCCCAGTTGCAATATCGATCACAAACAGGGCGGCTACGTCATTTTCGTTAGTTACCGGGTTAGTGCTGTCGTAGCCATTGCCAAGGAGGATGCCCCATTGTCCGCTATGAAGCCGAGTAACCTCTGGACGAGTAAAGGTGTAGCCCAGGTCCCTATAATCGGTCATCTGGTTATTAATTTCCCACAACAGCTTGACGCCGGAGCCATCAATGCCTGGCTCAGTAATATCCAGCGCGAAAAGCGATTTTCCACCTGCTCTCAACGTGCCTATCAAAACCGTCCTCCAGCTACCGTCGATATAAACGTCACGCACCAGGGGGGATCCGTCTACGAAAAAACGATGCTCTCCACCAACGTAGCTTTGGGCTGTCAGTTTTGGAAGGTTGGGTATGACACTGCTGGGGATGAAGGCAAAAGCTTCCTGGCCAGCGGTGAAGCCGACGCCGGTCTTCGTATGAATGGCATGGAGCATTCCATCGTTGGCCCCAACGTAAACCAGTTCTGGTCTTCTAGAAGTTGCTTGAAGATACGCTAGATAATCACCAGAATCCCCGTCTATTCGGTCCATCAAATAAGGCACATTGGTTGCGGTCCCAACGATGGCAGGACTTGAATTGATGATGTCACCGAAAACGCTAGTACGTTGCCTGAATGTATTTGCTGCTGTCCCCTCTCCAGTCCGAACGCCACGGATAAACTCTACACGGGCAGAGCCTTTGTTATCAGTAACTGAACCCAGCGCATCAGGGTTGATATTGAAAGTGTTGCGTTGGGTCGCGTTGAGGTTGTTCCATGTAAAGTTTTGCAAGCCACGGCTACCCGAGCCGGCCATGAAAATATTGCGTGAGGTTTGAGCAGAAATAGAGCTGGCAGCCGACCAACCGGTCGTTACATTCACCGATCCGTTATTTTGTCTGACAAGCTCTTTCAGTACCAGATCGCCCGCCCACCCAGCGGTGCTGTCGTAGGAGGTTTCAAATACGCGGCTGGTAATCGAGTTGTTAGCCTCTAAACTGACTGATGACGAAATGCCGGGCCTACTTGCTGTTGACGTACGCTCCGCAATACGGCCAAGAACACTTTGAAACGAACGAACAAGCTCTTCAGGGTTGTCGGCACTGAAAAACTCGCCACGAGAGTTGATCGCTGTATGCCATAGGTCATATACGTTGTTATCGCTGCTTGCGCTCGCCGCCGGCCAATTTCGGTTGCCATTCAGCAGGTTCTGATAGCCGGTTCCTGCGAACGTGCTTCCTGCCCATTCAAGCCCAGCAGTATCTAGTGCATTACTTAGCGCCAAGCCAACAGTAAAGTTAACCATATGTTGCCAAGTGGCGGGATTGTTACGAGGGTCCCAATACTGTGTGGCAGAGTTGGTATTGGTAAAGCGATTGTAGGGTTTGAGATCGTTGCCAATGCTGGGTTGTAAATCCGTTGCCCAGTAATGCATGGCCAAATCAGCAAGCGTATTGGATGTCGCGTCTGCGTAGGGTGGACGAGTGCCGTTATAGGCTAATCCTCCTGAGGGTGTGAAGCTCGACGCGTCGTGCCTGAACGTCCCCGTTGGCGATCCGTTATCGCCATTCCACATACCGTCCGTCATCATAATGTGGTAACTGGGGCGGCACGAGAGTACTGGGTTAGTCACGGTTGTTCCGTTACCCCCCGACGAGTTAAATGGGTTTGGGTTTGCTGCCCAAGCGGCGTCTGTCTGAAGGAACTTGCCAGCTCGGTCTAATGATGCCCTCAAAGGTGTACCTTGGTCGAAATTCAAGGTGCTTAACCAGTTGAAGAAGTTCGATTTATGCCGGTTGCTGTAACTACGAAAACGGTTATTGTTACAGTTGGCGGAATTGAGCGTTGTGCAGTTGCCGAGGCTTTGCCATGTGAAACGAACTGAGGGCGGCAACTCGTTAAAGGCGAGGTTGGCGGCACTAAGTGTTGCCAAAGCGCGGTTTCTGTAAAATGAATACCATATAGCAAAGTTTTGTCTTTCGTCTGAGGCGTTAAGGCCCGAGTTGTTGGAGACGCGTCTCAGCACATAGCAGTCTTCATTGTTTGGGTTGGTCAAGCACGCACTGGTTTGATTGCGAGTATAGTAATATGCAGGGACTGCTGATCTCGTCAATGTTGCTGTTGATAAGTTTGAACTCCGGGAGCAAGTCACACCCGTATTTATCGGAACTCCATTGAAATTGGCTACTGCTGTGCAGCCTCCAGTGGTTCTAGTAATAGTAAAGCTCATTCCTCCACTGGACTGGACTGTCGCAGAATTATTAGTTCCGTTGTATTGCACTCTGAAATCAGAGCCAGGGTTCTCAGCTAAGTTAAAGATACGGCCTGTCGGGGCAGCATAGTTGGTGCTGCTATCGAAGTTGTAGTTCTGACTGACATTAATGTCATCGTTCCATGAGACACGGTAACTGTTGCTAAGATTAACGGAACCGTAGGATGTCTGGAAGCCATTGTGATAGGCGGCTGTAAAGCTGGTTGTGTAGCCAGTGGTGGCTTCGGTGCCGTCAGCGTTGAGTCGCGTAGGAAGCAGGTACTGGATCTCAGGGTTGTAGTACATGGGGTTGAAGGCCGGGGCCTTCGCTCTTCTTGTGTTGCGAATAGCGTTGTCATTTACTCCCATTGAATCAGGAACAAAAGCCCAGCGCATACTTCCCGAGTCGTCGATCGTGAAGATCAAATTTGGGGTCACTGAGTCCACAAGCATCAAAGGTTGCTGACTTACATCCAAGGCTGCTGCCTGTGCGGTGCCCGCTGCGTGCAGGAATAAGCTGAATGCAAAACAGCTAATGGCTGTTTTTTTCACATTTTTATGAAATATCATGATCAGTTATCCCTGACTTAAAGGTAGACGCGCAAGGCGGTGGAGCGCAGGTCGACTTCGCACGTTGGTCCGGTCGCTCTGGAGTTGATCTCGTGCCGATAAGGGCCGATGCCGGCTGCGGCGTTGCCATACTCCGGATTCTCCGACTCAGCCTGAGCGGCGCCCCCTGCATAGGGTATGGCGTACCAGACAATGTCTTGCTCAAAAACAGTGTCACTATCTGGGGAATAGTTCTTCACTTCGTTTTGCTCAAATGTTTGAGCAAATATTGGCTCTTTATCCAGCACGCAGGCATCAGTTACACCCAGATTGTCTGGGCAACTTGCTACCGCATTGGGGGGGGTGGCTACGACAGTGTCTCCATACTTTGCGAGAGGTATAGCAGGGTAGTTTCCAGGAGTATTACTCTCCAGTTTCCCTGCAACACGGTATTCGCCGTCACGTAGCCCCGCCTCTGCGGAATTGAAACACGCTTTCTGATCTACCAGGTTGCCGGTAATTCGGGCTTCCAATGCGACTTCTCGCATACTGGTTACGGCCAGCGTGGTCAGGATTAGAAGGAATACCAAGGAGAGCAGTAGTACTGCTCCTTCTTGGGTGCGCCGACTAGGAATCGCTGCGCGAGAAATGGTCGGATTCATCTTGTCAGGTTCCTAAGATTGATTGTGCTTTCGGTCATTAAATAAAGAGCGCGGTCTGGCGCTGTTTGATCTGCGAGGGCGCGTCGTGTCGCAAACCAGTCTTCATACGCCTGGCTTTGATTAGTGTCGGCCACATTGTCGAATCGGCTTCTGATCAAAGCAGCGTAACGAACGGACTGAATAGCTTGGTTGGCTGCAGGGTTGTTTGTGTATAAGTTAGCTTCGCGGCTGCCATTTGTGCTGACGCCAAACTCCATTTCGAAATCCACAAGATCATCGAATACGGGTTGGCCATTGCAGCGTAACTGCTCGCTAAAAAAATCCAGCTCAACAACGATATTTGCGGCGTTCCCAACGTTATAGGGTTCTGGCGGCGCTGCACGGGCGATACCATCACAGGCGGTCAGGTCAGGAATGTAAGGTTGATAGCGGATACATAATCTTTGGGCGGTCCGATTGTAGTTAATGACTTCGCCGTTATTAAAGCTGCAATTTCCAACACTTTGGCCGCGAAAGGCATTCTCAAACTCATCATCAGGTCTGATACGGTAGCCTACCCTGCGCAGCTCCTCTTCCAGAACTAATAGCGTATATCGAGCATTCTCCGTATTGTCCGACTGGCTCTGTTGGAAAAGGTAGTTGCTTTTGTTGTCAATATATATTTGAGTAATGCCAAGTATTAATAAGCTGCTAATAGCTAGAGCGATCAATAGCTCTATCATCGAGAGACCGGCTTGACGGCACCATGTCGAATTTTTCATATCTGTGTCCTTACCCGATATGTACATATTTCACTATTTGGCTCGTCAGCTCTGAGACAGTCCTGGCCAGATGCGCGCCAAGCGAGTTGCACTTCAAGTGCTGTACCTGCGCCACACTCGCCTGGAATACTGGAGAGGCAGACATAAAATTGAGAGGTGATATCAGCAGAGTCTAATCCTGGAAGCGTACGGCGTACTTTGTCACCCCAGCATCCAAGTTGATCGGCCATAAGCGCATTGGCTGGGATTTGAAGACAATCAACGGCGTTGGTGTTGGTAGGGAGCGCGTCGCTGAAGAACAGATTGTCGGTGTCTTCTGGTGTCACAGATGTGGGACTTGCTCGAACGATCTCGACCAGCTCGTTAGCGAGTATCGCTGCCTGTGTCCGCTGCAGCGAATCTTGAGTGTATTGAATGCTACGCCCTTGCATAGCAACCATGCCGAGGATGCCTATCGTAACAAGGAGAATGGTGATCAACACTTCGAGTAGGCTGAAGCCTTTATTAATTTGCTTCATATTCAACATCCTCCCAGGCTGGCGCCGTTCTCATTCCTTCCTTTCGGATGGAGGATGGTTCTGCCGCTTCCTACTACGGTCAGTAGATATCCCGTTTCAGCTGAACTGTCGCGGCAGAACGTCGCCCGATAGTTACCAACTGTTGAGGTGCCATTGGGCCGATAAGTGATTTGTGGGTGGCTGGATGCGAACGAAATATTATTGCTGCCGGTGAAGCTTGCGGTGCGAAGTGAGGTGTCCGGCTCTTCACCGGGTCCAGGTATGACGACAGAAGCTTGCCGTTGCGTTGTATCGAGATTGACACTAATCGTTCTACGGCGAATTACGGATTCGCTTCGTGCGTACTGCATGAGAGAGTTTAACTCCTCAGCCTGCGCCAAGACCTGATTGTCGCGTATTAGCCCAGTAAAGTTCGGCACAGCAATAGTGGCAATGATACCTAGCAGTACCAGCACTATCATCAGTTCAACGAGAGTAAACCCACCAGCTTTTCCAGAGTGCATGACAGACTCCATATTTTATATGAGCACGACATTAAACAACCTTTGCCCATACGTCCTCTGGCAGAGGATGGAAGGCAAGATTTTAGTCATGGATGGTAGCTGGAGGCGGAGGGCAGATTCGCCGGGGCAGCGTTGCTGCCTGAGCTTAGGTGGATCGCTCTAGCCAGTGGAGCTCCTGGCTAGAGCGATTTAGCGATTTTAGTCTAACCCCGCGGCCTACCCTGATCCGCCAGGCTGTAGTCACACACCCCCTGCGGGAAGATGGCTTGCAGTTCGGCAGTCTGGTCGCTGTCGGGCATCCAGGAGCCGTAGGTGCCATCACTGATAGCCGTGGTGACGGGTTTTAGCGTGCACTTGAAGATACTGCCCTCAATCGGCCCACCGGCTACCATCCGCGAGGTGGTGTAGGTCGGGAAGCGCTGGGTGCAGGCGCCGGGAGCGTCGTTGTCGAGGATCCCGTCCCAGACGTTGTCACCGGCAGCGATGATGTCGCCGTTGGTCTCAAAGCAGCTATCCACCGCGGCAGCAGGCTTGTTGTCTGCAATGCTCTGGTCAGAATTTTCCCGGATATTGGTAATCCAGTCGTGGAGCACGTCCAGTGCTTGCCAGGTTTGATCAAAATTATCCTGGGGCCGGGGGCGGTTTGGGTCGCTGGTGTCGGTGGGACGTGCGTCGGTGAACCAGATCACCTGATTGTCCGAGTGGCCCATCTGGTTGCGAATACGCTGCCTGCCGGAGAACGACTGATGGCTGTTGTGCATATCCAGTACCTCTTCCAGATAATGCCGCCAGTCGATGACCGGTATGTTCAGCTCTCCATCAAACACCATCCCTGAGCTGTAAGCGGCATTGATTGCTTGCAGGTCGCCCTCGGTGCGTGGGGCGGGGGCAGTGCCGTCCGGGCTCAGACGCATATTCCGCCGGCTCCAGGGATCGAATTTGCTGGGGTCAGCGAGAGCGTCTTCTGGTTCTCCAATAAAGGGCACGCCCTCTTGCACCATATTCTTGGGATGCTTCCAGCCACCGATCTGCGAGTTGAGTTTGAGGAATTCTGCAGGGGTGATGTTGCCATCGTTGAGCGCCTGCAGGCCGTATTGGACACCGACATTATCGTACAACGTACGCGGTTGACCGTTTTCATCCACACCATAGATATTGCGCAGGTCATCGTAGTGGGTCCACTGCACGCTATCCATGATGCCCGGTGGTTGCATCAATTGCTGATTGCGCGCCTCGCCGTAATGCGGGTTCATGACCAGCGGTGTCAGCCCTCGCCACGCTGGAATGCATTCGCTCATGCCTGGCGCTGTGTTGTAACCGAACAGGGGTTTGTATGGGGCGAAGGGGTCTGGGTAGTCGTCGGTTGAATTGAGCCCTACCAGCCAACTGCGATTGGCAGTCGTGGTCCACAGGTTGTTGTCACTGTCGGTGACATCCATATAGTGCTCAAGCAGCTCACAGTCACCCACGTGGATGGTCTGGGTGACCATGTCGGGGTAGGAGTATTGCGGTACGCCGCCGTCCAGCAGGCCGGGGTGATTCTGGGCGTAGACGTACTGTTGAATGCCGCCACCGGAGCCGCCGATGGCAACGGTGTATTCCGGGGTACCGAAGCGTTTGACGAAGTGCTCCTTGACCATGAGCGCGGTCTCGCCGCCCACCTGCAGATTGTAATGCGAGTTGGTACGGGTGCCTGTAGAGAAGAGCACGGCATAACCTTTGCCGAGCACCTCTGGCACCATGGAGCGATTGTCCATACGCCCCTGGGTGTGGCCAATGGCGACGCCGCCAAGGAAGTGGAACATGGCTCGGCCGTTCCAGAGATCGGTCGAGGCGGTATCTGCAGCGTCGCTGAGGCTGGCCAGTGTGGCGAAGCTGTAGATGAAGCGGTTAATGGTGCCGACTTCGCGCCGCACGATAAAGTCGACCACGCGGCCGTCAGTCAGCGTGGTGGTGGCCATGTCCGCAGGGCGAACGCGGTTGTCCGGCAGGGGTTTGTAGGTGTTGTCGGTGGCGCGGTAGAAGAACTCCACATAAGACTCGATAGAGCAGTCCTTGCTGAGACCAATCTGGGTATTGTTGGCATCCAAGACCGGAAAACCCATGCCCTCGTCGGTATCTACTATCGGCTGCTTGTTCAACTCGGTACTCACAGTGCAGACAAAGGGATACTGTTGTGGCCCGGAGAAAATAGGCCCGGTAATCGGGTGGTTGGTCAGTGTCATTTCATACAGCGGGCCGTGCGCGGCGTGGTGCAATTGCAAAGTATTTTCACCTTCTGCAAGCCCTTCTACCAGCACCTCCAGCCGACCATTGCGCCGTGTTATCCGGGTCGCTTCGATCTCCTGATCGTTCAGCCATAGCTCCAGTTGATCCAGCTCGGCGTCGACCAGATCCATATCACCGTCCACCGACAGCAGTACATCGCCGCCGCTGACCTGGTCGGGTGCGCTGGAGAGCACGCTAAGGGTGAGGTCGGGCTGTGGCCCGCCCGCATCTGAACCTGAGTTGGAGCTGGAACCACCAGAGCTAAGGCAACCGGTGAGCGCCAGCGTGAGCAGGCTGACTGCGAAAGGTGTTGCGTACCGCTGTAGGCTGGACATGGTGTATCCCTCGTATGGCCTTGTTGTTGTGATTGTCGGGCTTGCCCATGCTACGGCGGCGCGCGGCAGGTAAAACAGGTACAGATTCGACTAAAGCATTGGTACAGATTCAGGACCACCCTCTGATTTGCCCCTGCTCAGCAGTGCTATCTGTGTCAGCCGTTTAGCTGAATCTGTACCTGTTTTGCCTGGCTGCCAGCGCTTAGGCTGGGCAGGCATACCAACAACAATAAGAGGAGATGGCCATGCAATCGAAGTTGACACTGGTAGCACTGGCGTGTGGTTCCTTGCTGCTGCAGGGCTGCCTGAGTTCTGGTTCCAGTTCCCGCTCTAATGCGCCTGCGGCCCCTGAGACGGTTGATTTATCGCAATTTGATCAGGCCAGCGCCGGCTATTGTGATCACACGGTAAATACCCATTGCCTGTATCCGTTCCCGAGTAATTTCTTCACCCGCGAAGATGTCAGTACCGAAACCGGCTTGCGGGTGAGCTTCGATGTGGCGGGCATGCCGGTGGCGCAGCCAGTGTCCATTGCGCCGAGTCAATTGGCGCCACAAGGTGTGACCACTACGGTTGCCGCGCCTGTGGACCCGCAGGAATGGAATCGCAATGACGGTTTCTCACCCGGCTCGATGCTGCTTGCCCATTTGCCGGGCATTGATCTGACGCAGACAGGTGCGGTTGGGATTGGCGATATTGAAGATGCACTGGATGCGGATGCGCCCATCCTGGTGATTAATGCCGATACCGGTGAGCGGCATCTGATCTGGGCCGAGCTGGATGCCAATGCACCGGATGCCAACCGGCAAGCGCTGATTATCAGGCCTGCGGTGAACTTCAAGGAGGGTCAGCGTTATATCGCCGCCATTCGTAGCGGGCGCAACGCCGACGGCGAGTTGCTGGAGCCCAACGAGCTGTTCCGGGCATACCGCGACGGAATCGACACCGGGGTAGCGGTCTACGAAGACCGTCGAGCCGCGATGGAGAATATATTTGATGATTTGCAGGCGGTGGGGGTAGCTCGCGACAACTTGAATCTGGCCTGGGATTTTACTATCGCCAGTCAGGAATCCATTACCGCGCGGATGTTGCGTATCAGGGATGATGCCTTCGCCCGGTTGGGTAACAGTGCGCCGGTATTCACTGTCGATCAGGTCGGCCCGCTTATCGACGGATCTGCGCGCGATGGATTGAGTCGCGGGATCACCGGCACCTTTGAGGTGCCCAATTATCTGAACGTCCAGGGCGGCCCACCTGGCTCCAGCTTCAACTATGCCAGCGACGACCCCGACGCCTTGCCCTCTGTATTGAATGGCTCGGATGTGTTTACTGCGCGCTATCGTTGTCAGATACCAGTGACGGCCGTTGCGGATTTTGCGGATAGCAACAGCCCGGTCACCCCCGCGCGTGCAGCCTTGTATGGCCACGGGTTGTTTGGCGAGGGGCCAGGCGGGGAGTTTCGTGCGGGTAACGTGCGTGCGATGCAAACCGAGCATAACGTCATGTTTTGCGCCACCGACTGGGTGGGCATGGCCACCGAAGATTTCATCGCGGGTGTTATTCACCGGATACTGGCCAATATCAGTCTGTTACCGCAGCAACTGGACCGTAGTCAGCAGGGCTTGCTGAATGCAATGTTCCTTGCCGAACTGTTGAAGCACCCCCAGGGGTTCCAGGCCGCCCCGGCATTCAGGCACGGGCCAGCAGATACGCTGGTATATGACCCCAGCGAGGTCTTCTACGACGGTAACAGCCAGGGCGGGATTCTTGGTGGCGCTCTGGTGGCAACTGCGCCAAATATCGATCGTGGCGTATTGGGCGTGCCGGGCAGCAATTACAGCCTGCTGCTGCGGCGCTATGGTCCGTTCAATCAGCGCTTCGGGTCGGTTCTGTATGAGGCCTATGAGGATGGTCTGGATCGCTCGCTGACCTTTGCCCTGATGCAGATGCTCTGGGACAGGGCCGAGAACAACGGTTATCTCAGTCATCTGGCTGGGGATTACCTGCCCAATACCGGGACTGACAAGCGCGTGCTGTTGCATGTCGGCCTGGGTGATTATCAGGTCACGCAATGGAGCGCGGAGATCATGGCCAGGACTATTGGTGCGGCTATTCATGAGCCCACTGTACGCTTGGGTGAGCATCCAGACAGCAATCCGTACCATGCTATTCGACTGATCGAGCAGTATCCCTATGACGGCCACGCGCTGATGATCTGGGATTCGGGGGCAGTGAGTGCGGACGGTACTCGCGGCAACCCATTCCCGCCGACCAACAATACGGGGCCCGATGGTTCGGTAGGTAATGACCCGCATGAATCCCCCCGTAATACGGTGGCGGCAAGGTTGCAGAAGTCGGAGTTCATGAAGAGCGGCGGGGCTGTGGTAGATGTGTGCGGTGCTGGCCCCTGTTACAGCGATGATTACACCGGTATTGCTCGCGAGCCTTGAGCTGCGCTGGCGCGGGTGCTCAGATGCCCCGCGCCAACTCCCCTAGCTGACGTATGGCCTGCCGGAGCTTGGGGTTGGTAGGTGTGCCAGCATTCAGGCGCAGGTAATTGAAATGCCTTGGACCTGCGGAAAACACGGTGCCAGGGAAGATATGAATGCCCCCGGCCAGCGCCCGATCGAAGAGTGTTCTGGAGTCGATTCGATTTGGCAGCCCAACCCAGAGCACGCATCCACCGGTGGGGATATCAATGCGTGTCCCTGGCGGGAAGGCATCCAGCACGGCTGCGGCGGTCTCCTTTGTTTGCGCCTCAAGCTGCTGGCGCAGTTGCTGCACGTGCTGCGCGTAAAAGCCGCTTTCCATCAGGCGGCCCATCAGCAGTTGCGGGGCGGAGGCGGTGGTGATGCTGCTGATCTGTTTGAGCTCGCGCAGGCGATGGTGAAAACGCCCCGGCGCCACCCAACCCAACCGCATACCAGGCGTCAGGGATTTGGAGAACGAATTGCAGTAGATCACCATCCCGGCTGGCTCAGACGCCGGACCGAGGGCAGCCGCTCGCCCGCCTGGTAACTGCCCCCGCGGATCTGGCTGCGCAACTGCTGACTGATGCTCTCGTAGAGAAAGCCTTCATGTGCCATGCGTTATTGCCTCGACTGCCAGCGCGGAATCCGGCTGGGTTATTGTTTTAAGGTCGATCGAGGCAGTATAGGGTAGAACAGGTGGTGCGCCAAAATGGTGCCGACGTGCGGCTAGTTGCGTCGTTCCAGCAACACCCCTGATTCCATATGATGGAAAATCAACGGGGTCGGAGTCATTGATTTGCCTCTAGCTGCGCAGCTCCAACAATATCCCGTTACCGATACGAATCGTATGAGGAAACTGGTGAATCAGCGCGCAGTTAATCAATAGTGTCAGAGTCATAGTGATGCGATGCTATGGTTCTTTATCTCACCCCGTGGCCGCATCTAATCCGCCTGACCCTCGTCACACATGCCGTGCGCTAAAATAGCGTGTAATTCTGCTGTCTGGTCGCTGTTCGGTGTCAGGAAGCCATAGCGAGCGAGCATTATGACTTTGACGTTTCTTCGTCAGTACTGCTGAGAGTACAATTGCCTAACCACTATCTTCTGGTTGGCGTGGTTCTGAGCAGCCGGCGTCTAAGATAACGTTATCTAGATCGCAAACCGGCGGCGCGGCTTCGGCACTCTCTGGAGTCTCAATTGCTCAGGGTAATACCGATCAGGCGGCGTCCACTTTTACGCCGGGGGGTTCTTGCCTGCTCCACTATTCACACCCTGTAACAACAGGTAGCAGCGCCAGGCGCGCGATCGCAACGAAAACAGATGGACGACTCCAGTGCAGGGCTGCATATTGATATTATTAAACAGCCTGGAGCGATGGTATGCCCAGCGACAACAAAGCTGAATTAGCTTTTCATCGGTTAGCCGAGAGCCTGGCTTATAGTGGGGCAGCTGATTTTTATGGCCGCTTCGTTCAGCGTCTTGCGTCTATTCTGGAGGTCGACCACGTTGTGCTGGCGCGTCTCGTTTCGCCGGTGGAGGTGCGAACCCTGGCTGTGTGGTCCGCTGGTGCCCTCGCTGAAAATATAAATTACCCGTTGGCAGGCACGCCGTGTGAAACGGTTATTGGTCAACAAACGTGTATATACCCCTCTGATGTACAAACTCTTTTCCCGCAGGATGCGCTGCTTAATGAATTGGGTGCGCAAAGCTACCTAGGGTTACCGCTTCAAGATGCGACTGGTGCGTCGCAAGGCCTTTTGGCTGTAATGAAAAACACTCCGATGGAGTTTGCACGCTTCGAAGAGGAGGTTCTCCGTATCGCCGCGGTTCAGGTGGGAGCTGAGATTGGACGGCTTCAGGCTGAACTGGCTGCAAAGGAGAGCGAGCGCCGGCTGCAAACACTGCTCAACCACCTGCCCGGCATGGCCTATCGCTGCTTGAATGACGATGCTTGGACTATGTTGATCGTCAGCGAGGGGGTGGCTGCGCTTACCGGTTACAGCGCTTCTGAACTGAGTAATAACACTAAACGCACCTTCATAGGGCTGATTCATCCGGATGACCGCCAGCGCGTTTCTGATGGTATACAGGCCGGTATCGTTACCCGGTCCTCTTTTTCGATCATATACCGTCTTTTACATCTCGACGGCAATATTCGCTGGGTGCATGAGAAGGGGCAGGCTGTTTACGCTGATGGTGGGGAAGTCTTGTACCTTGAGGGTTTTATCACGGACATTACCGAGCAGTATGAGGCTCAACGCGTCCAAGATGCCGTTATTCAGATTGCTTCTACCGTCACCAGCCGCCTCGGTGATAATTACTTCCGGCAGTTGTTGCTCAGCCTCACTGATATTCTGGAAGCAGACGCTGGTTTCATTGCGCAACTCGATAGCCCTGCCATGGATGATGACCTGCTGGTTGAAATGCCAGCTCGGACCATCAGCACAGTTAGCCTGATTTCTGCCGGTCGGTCGCTGGTGAACGTCAGCTTTGATCTGGCTGGTACATTCTGTGCAGATATTATTGATCAGCAGGAGTGCACGGTAGCACATGGGGCCTTGCTTACGGTCCCGGGCTTCGTCGATAAGCCAAACTCCTGGATTGGCCGTCGTCTTGACAATGCCGTTGGCGAACCCATTGGGGTGATTGTGGTGATGTACTACGGGACGCTCCCGGCTACTGCCTTCGGGACGTCAGTGCTGCGCATTTTGTCCACTGATGCAGCGACCGAGCTGGAGCGCCGGCGGGATCATCAGCGCATGCATCAATTAGCGTATATCGACAGTGCCACTGGTTTGCCTAATCGGGCAAACTTTATGGAAAGCCTCACTCGGTTGCGTCGCCAGGCCGAAAGAGAACAACACGCTTTGGTGTTATTGTTGCTGGATATACGCCGCTTCAAGGAAATCAACGATACCTACGGGCACCCGGTGGGCGATCAACTGTTGAGTGCCGTCGCCGGTCGCTTGCGCCGTGCCGCCCTTCCTCAGCAGTTAATGGCGCGCCTTGCGGGCGACGAATTTGCTGTTCTTGTTTCTGAGGCCGACCCCTCAGCGTTGGGCCTCACTATTCAGCAGTTACGTGAGCTGATCGGCAAGCCCATAATAATAGAACATCGGTCTTTCTCGCTGGAAGTTAGCGTCGGTTCGGCGATTTATCCCCAGGATGCGGTGACGCCAGGAGAGCTGTTTCAGGCGGCCAGCATTGCGCTTTATCATGCCAAGCAAAAAGAGGAGGCTATCTCCCTTTATGATCCGCAGATGACGCTTGTTCTCAAGCGTCACCAGCAAATGAGCGAGCGTCTCAGTGAAGCCCTGGCTCATGGCGGCCTGGCGCTGCACTACCAGCCTCAGGTGGATTTATGTAGTGGCGGCCTTATTGGTGCTGAGGTGCTGTGCCGCTGGCATGATGATGAGTGGGGCTGGGTCAGTCCTGCAGAATTCATTCCTTTGGCTGAGCAGCGCGGTCTGATCCGGCGCCTGGGGTCTTGGGTGTTGTCTGAGGTCGCCCGGCAGCTGATTGAGTGGCAACAGACGGGCCTGGCGTTGCCCGGCCGGCTTTCAATCAATATTTCCGCGCAACAGTTTGCTGACCCTGAACTTGCCAGCCACATTGCTGAGTTGCTGGTAGATATACCGGCCTCTGCAATTGGCCTGGAGCTCACGGAAAGCGACTTTATGCGCGACCCCGAGCAAGCTATCGTCATCACCCGCGCACTGCATGACGGCGGCTATTCGCTGTCGATTGATGATTTTGGCACAGGCTACTCTTCACTCTCCTATCTGCGCCGGTTTTCTGCAAGCACGTTGAAAATTGATATCTCCTTCGTCAGAGACATCCTTACCAGCCATCACGACCAGGTCATTGTGCAGGCCATTATCGCCATGGCTAGTGCGCTGGGCATGGGTACTATCGCTGAGGGGGTTGAGACGGAGGAGCAGGCCATCCTGTTAGCCAGCATGGGCTGTCAACAGGCTCAGGGCTATTGGTACGGAAGGCCATTGCCGGCCAGCGCTTTCATCCAAGCGTGGAGTCAGTACATGCGGGCACCATTGCAAGCAGACTGCTAGCCTATAGTAATAGGTAATCACCCGTTCTCTTTTACAGCCAGAGATAATCATCATGACACCAGGACAACAACTTCCCGCGTCGATTCTGGTTCGGCTAGCCGAGAGCACGTCCTTTCCTGGTCGTCTGGAGGAAGTGGTGCGTCCACTGCTGGATTTGCTTGAGGAGCTGACTGGCCTTGATTCTACTTACTTCACGGTGATTGATGAGGTGAAGGGTATTCAAACCGTGGTGTATGCCAAGAATACTAGCCAACTCAACATCCCTGAGGGCTTATCTGTGCCTTGGGGAGATACGCTTTGCCAGCGAGCGATACGTGAAGGTCGACGCTACACCAATGACGTCCCGGGTTTATGGGGCGATTCTGATGCCGCGCGGGTGCTGGGGATCTGTACGTATTTAAGTGAACCGATTCGGCTGATCAACAACACCTTGTATGGAACCCTATGCGCCGCCAGTGACAGGCCATTGAGCGTGTCGGAAGCCAACCAAAGTTATCTGGCGCTCTTTTCGTCACTAATCGCCCGCTATATCGAGAGCGAGAAACTGCTCGATATTCTGCTCAATGAAAATCAGGTGCTGACTCAGCACGCATACACTGATCCACTGACAGGCATTCCCAACCGCCGCTCTTTAACGCGAGCGCTCAGCGAGCAACTACTGCAGGCCAAAGAAACAGGTAAAAGGTTGTATGTCGCTTTTATCGATCTGGATGGGTTTAAAGAAATTAATGATCAGTTTGGGCATGACGCAGGTGACCGTTTCTTGATCGGCATCGCCAACAAGTTGGTAGCGGGTTGCCCACAGTCCGACTTAATTGCCCGGTATGGTGGTGACGAGTTTGTTCTGTTTCGTATTGCACCGGATGAGGATCACGATCATGCTATTCGCCAGTTGAGGTCTGAGTTGGGGGAGCTCACTCGCGGACGTTACGAAGTATGTGGCCAAACAATCATCTATGCCGGTGCTAGCGTCGGCCTCATTGTCACTGAGCCAGGGCAACTGGATGTGGAGGAAATATTGGAGCTGTCCGACAAGGCCATGTATCAACAAAAGCGCGAGCGAAAGGACGGCATAGTTTAAAGCTTAGCCGCGCCGCGCCAGCAACACGCCGCTCTCCATATGATGCGTATAAGGAAACTGATCAAATAACGCGCAGCGTGTGACCTGGTGTGTGCTGCTCAGGGCAGCGAGGTTGTCGGCCAGGGTTTGCGGATTGCAGGAAATATAAAGGATGCGCTGGTAGCCTCTCACCAGCTCCAGCGTTGCAGGGTCGAGCCCGGCGCGCGGGGGGTCGACAAATACTGTGCCGAAGTTGTATTCGCTCAGATTGATGCCCTGCAAGCGCCGGAATTCCCGCACGCCGGTCAGCGCCTCGGTGACTTCTTCACTGGCCAGGCGAATCAGAGTGACATTCTCGACCTGGTTCATTTCCAGATTGGCGATGGCTGATTTGACCGAGCTTTTTGACAATTCAGTGGCCATGACCTTGCGAAAGCGGGTGGACAGCGGCAGGGTAAAATTGCCGTTGCCGCAGTAGAGCTCCAGGAGGTCGTCGCTATTCTCGCCAGCAGCGTCCAGCGCCCAGCTGAGCATATGCTGGTTCACATGGCCGTTTGGCTGGGTAAAACCGCCTTCCACTTGCTGATAGCGCCAGGTACGCCCGGCGACTTGCAGCTCTTCAATCACATGGTCGCGCTGCAGGACCCGCTTGCGTCCGCGACTACGGCCGATCAGCATGATGCCCAACTGCTCGGCGATGGCGAGTGCCGGGGCGTCCCAGGCCTCATCTATCGGCCGGTGGTAGCACAAGCTGACCAGCGCTTCGCCAGACAGGGTCGTCAGAAACTCGATCTGAAAGAGTTTGCGGCCCAACTGCGGGTCGGCTTTGCAGGCTTCCAGCAGCGGGCCCATCAGCTCATTGATGCGGCGGCTGGCAATCGGCAACTGGTCAATCAACACCGCCTTGTACTTCTCGCCGGGCTCAAACATGGCGTAGTGCGCCTGGCCGTCCTGGTACCACAGACGGAATTCGGCGCGCAGGCGAAAATGCTCTTTTGGCGACGAGAACACCTGCGGCTCTGGCGCTTGAAAAGGCGCGAGCAGGTCTATCAGGCGCTGGCGCTTGGCAGCCAGCTCCTGGTCGTAATCAGCGGGGTTGAAGGACAGGCCCATTAGTTGAACAACGCAAGTTTGATGACGAATAGGCCAGCCAGAATATACAGACTGGGGTTCAGGTCCTGCCAACGGCCGGCGAAAACCTTTATCACCGTCCAGGCAATAAAGCCCAGGGCAATGCCGTTGGCGATGGAGAAGGTCAGCGGCATCATGATTGCGGTAATGACCACGGGCGCGGCTTCGGTCAGATCGTCCCAGTTTACCTGGATCAGCCCGCCGGTCATCAGCACGGCGACAAACATCAGTGCTGGTGCGGTGGCGAAGGCGGGCACAGCTCCGGCCAGTGGCGAGAAAAACAGCGCTAAGAGAAACAGCAGTGCCACCACGCAGGCTGTCAGGCCGGTGCGGCCCCCGGCTGCGGTGCCAGCGGCAGACTCAATATAGCTGGTAGTGGTCGAGGTGCCTAGTGCTGCACCGGCCATGGTGGCGGTGCTGTCAGCCATCAGGGCGCGACCCAGGCGCGGCATCTTGCCGTTTTCATCTACCAGGTTGGCCCTTTGCGCAACGCCGATCAGCGTGCCTGAGGTATCAAACAGATCCACGAACAGGAACGCGAAAATCACGCTGAGCATGCCGATCTCAAGCGCGCCACGGATATCCAGTTGCAGATAGGTCGGTGCCAGGCTGGGTGGTGCAGAGACGATGCCACTGGCCTGGCTCAGGCCGGCAATCAGGCTGATACCGGTGATCACCAGAATGCCAATCATCACCGCGCCGGTTACCTGGCGATATGCAAGGGCGACGATGATCGCAAAGCCCAATGCAGCGAGTATGGGGGCGGGCTGAGTGAGATCGCCCAAGGCCACCAGGGTCGCGGGGTGATCGACCACAAAGCCGGCGTTCTTCAGGGCAATCAGCGCCAGGAAGAGGCCAATGCCAGCAGCAATCGCCGAGCGCAGCGCCATGGGAATGCTGTTGATGATCCATTCGCGAATCTTGAAGATGCTCAGCAGGAAGAACATGAAGCCGGAAATAAACACCGCCCCCAGCGCGACTTCCCAGCTATAACCCATGGAGCCAACGACTGTGTAGCTGAAAAAGGCGTTCAAGCCCATGCCCGGGGCCAGTGCAATGGGGTAATTCGCCCACAGCCCCATGATCAACGAGCCTATGGCCGCTGCCAGACAGGTAGCGACAAAGGCCGCGCCAGGATCAATACCCGCGTCCGCCATCATCATCGGGTTGACGAAGATGATATAGGCCATGGTCAGGAAGGTTGTCAGGCCGGCGATAATCTCGGTGCGCACGTTGGTGCCGTGGGCCGAGAGTTGAAACAACTTTTCCAGCATGGTCGGATCTCTGCTTGATAGGCCTGAAAAGCCGGGCATTGTAACGGAGTCATTGGCGTTGGTGAATTCTTCCTGACTTTATGTCAGGCTTGACGGCCATTTTTTAGCGGAGTAACGCCATGAGCAGCACCTTCGAGAACGACGAGCAGCGCGTAAGTTACGGTATTGGCCGGCAGATGGGCGACCAACTGGCGAGCAGCAATATTCCTGATCTGAGCATTGATCTGGTGGTCGCTGGTCTGCGCGATGCCTTTGGCCAGCAACCCAGCCAGGTTGAAGAAGCCGCCTTGCAGCAAGCCTTCGCCGGTTTGCAGGCAAAGATGCAGGCGGCCGCCGAGGCCTCTGCGCGTGAAGCGGGTCAGGCGGGTGTCGAGTTTCTGACCAAGAATGCTCAGCGCGATGGTGTCGTTACCCTGGCATCAGGTCTGCAGTACGAAGTCGTCAACGAAGGCACTGGTGCGACGCCGCAGGCCAGCTCCACGGTGCAGACTCACTACGAAGGCACCTTGATCACAGGTGAAGTTTTCGACAGTTCCTACAAGCGCGGCCAGCCTGCTGAGTTCCCGGTCGGTGGCGTAATCGCGGGTTGGACTGAAGCACTGCAGCTGATGAAGGAAGGCGCGAAGTGGCGTTTGTATATTCCTTCCGAGCTGGCTTACGGCGCACGCGCGGCCGGCAGCATTCCGCCACACAGCACTTTGGTGTTTGATATTGAGTTGTTGAAGGTGCTTTAAAACTTTTTCGCGGCGAGGCCGCCGCTCCTACCACTATGGGCTATGCGCTTTTAGCTTCTGGTAGGAGCGGCGGCCTCGCCGCGAAGGGTTCGCGTGAAGGCAAGGATTCAGTGAGCCCGCTCTACCGCAAAGCGCGCCAGCTGCTCCAGAGAGTCCCGGTAAATGGACGGTGGCAGGCTTTGCAATAGCCGTATGGCTTCTTCCGACTGCTCTCGAGCCAGCCTTGAGGTGTATTCCAGGCCGCCGCAATCACGCACTGCCTGCTGGATAGCTTCTATATCGTCGATCCCGCCCTTTTGAATCGCCTTGCGCACCAGCGTCGCCTGCTCGGCATTGCCTTCGCGCATGGTGAAGATCAGCGGCAGCGTGGGTTTGCCCTCAGCCAGATCATCGCCCACGTTTTTGCCCATCGCCTGGGCATCGCCGGTGTAATCCAGTACGTCATCGACCAGTTGGAAGGCTATGCCCAGCGCGTTGCCGTAGCCGCGCAGGGCTTCGGTCTGGTTGGGTTCGGCTTTGGCCAGCAATCCTGCGCTATGGGTCGAGGCTTCAAACAGCATCGCCGTTTTGCTGCGGATCACTTCCATATAGGTCGCTTCGTCGGTGCTGGCGTCGCGCACCTTGGACAGTTGCAGTACCTCGCCCTCGGCGATCACATTAGTCGCGTTGGCCAGCACCTGCATGATCTGTATATCGCCCATCTCGACCATCATTTCGAATGCGCGGGAATAAAGAAAGTCGCCAACCAGCACGCTAGGAGCATTGCCCCACAGGGAGTTGGCGGTGCTGCGGCCACGACGCTGGTCGGAAATATCGACCACATCATCGTGCAGCAAAGTAGCGGTGTGCAGAAACTCGATTATCGCCGCCAGGCTGTGCTGGCGCGGATCTTCCAGGCCGCAGGCGCGGGCGCTCAGCAGCACTACCAGTGGGCGTAGGCGCTTGCCGCCTGCACTGATAATATAGTGGCCGATCTTTTCGACCAGAGGCACGCGGGAGTGAAGCTGGCGCATGATCAGCGCATTCACTTCATCGAAGTCCCGGGTGACAGCGTCATAAAAAGGCAGGCTGGACATTAACTGCAGATTCCTAAAAGGTTGCGCGGCATGCTATGTGGCGGGCCCCGCGCTGTCAAGAAAACGGCCGTTTTCAGGCGCTTGCAGTGCCTTTTGGCCCGGTAATTGTTCGGTATTGATCAGTGCCGGTTAAAGCTTGCGTGAGCTTGAATCTTTGCGTAGAATTTCCGCCCCTGAAAACCGTATTTACGTGTGTACGTATTTACGTATAAACAGATTTACAGCATCCCTGTTTTGACAATGGCAAGGTAGGGCCCGATAGGCGGGTCCACTTGCAGCCATGCCGGCCACTAACCATTATACCTAAGCGCCGGGTGAGCAGGATTACGGAGAAAGCATCATGTACGCAGTGATTGTTACCGGTGGTAAGCAGTACAAGGTCACCGAAGGTGAATACCTGAGAGTAGA
>TARA_R110002020_G_scaffold21575_8_pt1 | contig 45774 bp, 69 predicted proteins | sample TARA_R110002020 | Tara Oceans TARA_R110002020 (sample SAMEA4396489) | marine metagenome | biome: Westerlies Biome; feature: [MES] marine water layer (ENVO:01000295) within the mesopelagic zone...; material: water (ENVO:00002006), including particulate matter (ENVO:01000060) such... | reverse complement strand
AAGTAGATCCTGGCATACATTCCATCATCTTAGGTGATATATCAAAAGCAACGCAATTTAAACACCGTGACTTCATAGCAGCTTCTACGGTAGTATCCCATTTCTTTGCTATTTTTTCCCAATAATCTCCTGGTTCTTCAACATTTAAAGGGCCATACTTAATGTGATCAGCAGCAATTGCAGAATCTCTATTTTTTGTATTTAGTTCTATGTCTTGTGTTGCAGCCGGACAACTTTCTTTTTCTTCATGTAGCTGTCGCCATTGTCTATACTTCTTCCAATTATATGTCATTTAGTCACCTTCTTAACTTTTTCAATTGAACGACCAGCAAAATATGCAGCATAAACAGTCATTAATAGCGTTTGATAAACAGGCACATATGCAGCGCCTATTGTAAATTCTCCAACGTTTCCATCAAAGATGCTTAATATAGTAAATATCGCGGTAAGGAAGATTAATGTCAAAGGTCTTATATTTTTACTTAACCAACTACCATGTTTTAAATCAGCTTCCCATCTAGCAGAAACTTGTGCTTGTGCAGCTTGCTCTGCTTGTGCTATTATTTGTGTAATTCTTTCCTTAGCAGCAGCTTTTTCTTCGCCTGATGTATGTAGGTCATCTATTATATTGCCTACGTCTTTAAGCGCATCTCCACCTAATAAGCTTCCTGCACCTTTTGCTAATGTACTTAATAATCCCATAACTTCTCTCCTTACACACCGCCTCGTATATCTTTTTGTGCTTTAGTGTATTTTTTATCATTAAAGTCTGAACTTGATGCCATTATATCAATTCCAGCATTTTGCAACCCTATTTTTTTAAGTCTGCTTTCTATCTCATCATCTAGAGCGCCAGTTCCATGTGGATTTTTCTTTTTAAAATAATCCCTACCCAGACCAATTGTTATTTTATCATCATCATTTAAATGTATTGTAGCCTTAAATTTTATATCTTTTAAAGCATTAGCAACTTTGTCAAATATTTTTTTATTATGTTTTGCCTCACTAATAGACTCATTTTTCTTTTTTGCTAATGCAGCTTTTACATCTTTTAAGTCTTGTTTAATAAGCTGTATACTTTTTGGATTTCTAACAGACTTTAACATATTACTTAAATCACCAATATACAAAGCCAATTCATTCCTAGTGAATTTAGCGTAAGTATTTTCTGATAATAATTCTTTTAATTTTATCATTTTACATAACCAAAAAGCATCCCTCTTCCATAAGACTTAAATTCTAAATCTTTTCCATCAATAGCTTTTTTAGTAGATTTAAGATGCCAAACTGTTTTACCTTGTGCTTTACCACTCGGCTTCAAATTATTTATTTTAACTTTAAACGATCTTTTATAGTGATCTAATTCTTTTCCTTTTAGCTGTAAAATAACGCCAGGCGCTTTTTTGTGGTATTTGTTATCAACTACAACATAATCACCCTTCACTGCTAAAAAATGTTGTAAATATTTACCGCTCACAACAAGTGAAATACGATCACCTGGTTTTGGTTCTATAGTTTCTTCTGTTAATAAATCTTTTAATTTTATCATTTTAATTCCCTCGCTGCATCAACTATAGCTCCTGGTTGCCAATGGTATTCTTGTTTTTCTGGCCAACCAATCATCTCGCCTGTCATGCCATTAATTATTTGAAATTTAGGAACCTTACCACTTCTGATAATTCTCATTGCATTATCTATAGCTTTATACATTTCTTTTTTAGTTTTTGCATGAACGTGTCCGTACTTATCGACTTCTTCGTTTAATAAATCTTTTAATTTTATAATTTTCAAAATACATCTCCACCTATGGCATCTTCTATTGCTTCTTTAATATCACCAGGTTTAACTTCTATTATTCCGTCCATATCACCCTTCCATGTGTCTATTTTATCACCATTGACAAATAAAGCTATAGAGGGAAAGTTTCTTAATCTTAATTTCTTACAAACTTTTTTGGTGTCTTCTGAAGATGCTTTAATTATCTTTGCATCTTCATGTCCTTTCACACCTTTAACATAATCCATTCCGTCGCTTTCTGCCCACTTCGATGTGAAAACAACTACAGCAACTCCATCGCCAGTCTTGTCTTTAAAATTTTTGTCTGTTACTTGTGCACCTAATGAAGTAAACAGAAATAATGATAAAAGCAACTTTTTCATAACAAACTCCTACTTGTCACGTTTCCTCTTCTCAAGGTCGCGTGTCTCTTTCTGTAAATCTTTGATTAATTCCTCTAACTCTTCAACAGTTTCATACATGTCGTCCATATCATCTTGAAGAGTTCCTACTTGGTCCTTGTACTGTTCATAAGATCTAGGCCAGTTATAGCCTTCTGGTCTTGAAGGGTATTCAGCTTTATAGAGCATGTCCAAGCTCGGCAACTCTTTTGCTTCTTCAATCTCACCTATCAACATATAATAAACACCAACAACAGAAGCTATTGCTGTACCAATACCAATCATTGTGCCGACTGACATTGAAAATTTTGTATCTTCACTTAATTCAGTTGGCTCTTCTTTTGTTTCTATTTTTTCTGAAATCTCTTCTTGTTTTTCCTCATGAGGAGAATCAGTCTTTAGTAACACTTCTGTAATGTCTTCTAGCGAGCAAAAACCTTTATCAACTAGTATCTCACCTAAAGATCTTTTATCTCCTTTGACTTGAGCCTGTAGTGCTTGATTAAGCTGTCTTTTTGTGATTATGTCTTCTTCACAAAGTAGCTTTCCTATTTTTACATCACCATTCATTGTTGGTCCTTATATTAACACACCATATACTAAAACTAAAAATCCTGTTGCAGGTAAAATAAATATCTTTTTGCCGCCCCACCAAGGAATATCATATCCCAAGATGTGCCATTTGTAATCTATCGGTTTATAAATTGTTCCTTTGTTAACGTGATTAAGAGCGGCCTCATAACAAAATGTTCCTATTAACCAACTACCAACACCTAACCAAAAGAATTTAGCAAACGATGCTTCAATAAAAAATGCCACAATTACAGCACCCCATATTCCTACATTCTCTAAAATTCTCCACATATGATAATCGAATATACCATTCTTTCCGTTGTTCGGATGTATTAGTTTATTCTTACTTTTTCTTGCTTTAGTACTCCAAGTCCAACCTTCAGTTACACCTTCGCTAAACCAATATAAGACTATTAGTAAACAAAATAAAATTTGTAATATCATCTGAATCTCCTTGTTGGATCATTTAATCCTTTGTTTTTAGCTACCCATTTTTTATGTTGGTTAGCTGTTCTTCCTTCAATAGACCATTTTTTATTTAGCGCTGCTTTTTTGCGTTTTCTATCTTTGGCTTTTTTACTTGGCATTGCTTAATAGACACCTTGATAAAATGTAGCTTCAGGATCTGTCCCTACTACTAAGTTATCAAAAATAATTATTCCGTGTTGCATTTCATTTCTATATGGATTGAAAAAGTATCCGTCTGCAATACCACTAACTTTACCATCTTCATATTTTTGTATTGATGCTTGAGCAAATTCTGTAAAATCAGACAACCCAACAATCTCTAATGTAATTCTACCAGTTGTTGTCTCTAACAATAATGAATCCATTTGTGTACCACCTAAATATAATTTTGTATCTATTAACTGACCATTGTCTTGGCCTGAATTGTCATACATAATTAGCGCATAATGTTCTTTCTCAGGTGTAACTCTTCCGTCTTCTCTTTGAAAGTGCAATACAAATATCTTTTTTATAGATCCGTCTTCTTGTGTAACAGCAGATCCGTATGTTGTAATACTTTCATAATACTCGCGAACATTAAACTCTGAGCCGTTTACCCACATCTCAATGCTTTCTTCTAACTTCTCTTCTACTCTGCTGTCTTCACAACTAAAGTGTAAAAACATAGCAGCACTTAATAATAATACTAACCTTCTCATTTTAAAATCCCATCCACTGATAATTTATGCCTAACTTAATATCATAAGCAGGGCGTTCCCAATAATATAAATATTTCCCTTCTGCAAAAACTCCAAGATTGTCTTTTATCTTAACACCAAATATCGCACCAAAATCGTAATCATGCCATTGCATCCACATTGGATCCATAAACATAAATTCGTGTGGCTTTTTCTTTTCATCTTTATGTTCTGCATAAGCATCTGCATTATGATATGAATATGTGTCATGACCATAGTGATACGGCATCCAGTTACCCCATGCGTGTAACCACCAGCTATCACCATAATGATAAAAGTCAGCACCTAAAACTATAGATGTTTCGCGCTGAAATCCAAGATCTTTCTTTTTTCCATCGATATATTCTTCCAACATACCTGGGAAATGATACAAAAAATATTCTCTGTCTGTATAAGCAAAGATACGACCATCTGCATCTCTCCACAACCAATCGTGTCCCCAATACTCTCCACCTTCATTCCAAAATGGACCAGCACCTTCTATTTCTCTAAGTTCACCTGTTACAGGATCTATTTCATAAAGTTGTTGTCTAATCCAATCACCGTTTTCATCTTGCATTGTTGGGTCATACCACATATTATCATCTATACCAAATGCATCTTCTGCAAAATTCCACCATTGGCCTCTATACCAGGTCGTATCTAAAATAGCTGCATCAAATCCGTATACTGGATGTTGCCTGTGTTTCATTCCTGCACTAAAACTAAATTTATTGTCCATAGCATTTGCCTTGAACCTAAGATCTGCAGAACCGTAATTTATTTCTTCTAAACCTAACTCAGTCCAAGCTACTTTAGCAACATACCACGAGCCAACATACCTTAACCAATATTCTTGATTCAAGTATTCATTACCCCATTGTCTGCCTTCTGACCATTTAACTAAATATTCCCAGCCTTTAACAGGTCCAAATGTAGCACTTTCATTAGCATTTTGTTCTGATCCGTCATACCACTCTCCACCTTTTCCTGCATTCCTAACACCTCTTTTAGGTTCATATTTAAATCTGCCAATTTTTCTAATGCCAAAAGATTTTTGAAAGTCAGGTTTTAACTCTCTTTCAGACCTTTCAAATACTAAATCGCCTGTAGATAAACCCCCTACAATTGCAAATCTATCATCTTGGTATCTTGGCGCATTTAAACTAAAACTAGCATAAGCTGTTGAATACTTAAAAAAGTTTACAAAAAAGTTGTTATCACTTACCTGGCTAAACAAAGATGAGGTCATTAATAAACCTATGATAATTTTCTTTAACATCTTTTTTCTCCTAATTACTTACCCTTAGCTACTGAAGCTCTTCTATACTCAGTTACCAGCTTTTTAATTTCACCGATAGCTTTTCTTGCTCTTCCTCCTGCAGCTTTATTACCTTTTTCTGAATGTGTTGTGTGGTTCTCTTCAAACACATCCCACAAATCTTTAATTTCGTTATAAATACTTTCCATTACATTCTCCTATTATTAAATATCAAATCTTACAACAAATGACAAAGCTAATTCCGGGTCATTTCTAATTGGCCGGGAAACTTTAGCAACTGCCAATAATTCATTTAAATCGTTATACAAACCAATTGATGTGATATAGGGAGCAAAAAATGAATGAGTTGCAAAAGATTCTACATCTGTTGCTGCCTCGTAAGCGCTTGTTGTATTGTACGCACCTTCTGCAGGACTTGGCAATATTGCTCTAAGTTTTTGTATTGCAGATTGCGTTACATAGCTATTACCTTTCCAATAATAATCGTCTTGCGTAGCAACGGTTGAATTAATATTCATGCTACCACTTCTACCAGGTGTTATACTTATGTTTCTAGTTCTATTAAATGTGTTTGGTGGTATAATACATCCAAATTCATATTCTTGTATTGTCTTTGTTGAATCCCATTCAAGCTTCCAGCCGTTTGCACCAGATCCCTGCCCTACAGTTCCATAACTTCCTGTATCAGTTACTATTACTAAACCTAAATCGTAATTTACAACACCTATTGCAGAGCCAGATCCATTAACAGCCTCAGGACTACCGCTTAAATAATTTGTTTCAAAGTCTGTATCATATAAATTACCGTAGCCATCATCTTTAATTGATATTACACCATTTGTAGAGTAGTCTGTTATTTCTATAGAACCTGTCTTTATACCTTCACCATATAATCTTTGTGGTATGCTAAAAACATTAAACTGATCGTGGTATGTTCTAATTTTTAGTGTTTCATAGTCTGGAACTGTATTGCTTGATGATTGTATTCTTCCTCTTCCCCACGGCCTATGGTATTTATCAAATACAAATTGAGGCTGAGGAGATGTAGTACTTTTATCACTTCCTGTAACTGCATATCTAAAGAACATATTGTATATTTCTTGCCAGATAAGATAACCATATTTTGTATATGTAACACCGCCAGAAACTAAAGAAAATTGTGGCCCGGACTCTGATAGAGAACCTGTAGAAAATTGGTGTAATTGAGCTGATGTTGCCCTAGTGCCTTGAGTGGACATAACACCTAAATACTGTGTGTTATCTGTTGCTCCGAATTTTTGTGCCATAAATCTCTTATGTACTTTTATCGGAGTCACTCTCTTGTCATCTGGATCTATATCTCTAAACATTTAGTGCACCTATGTTTTCTATAAATATACAATAACATCTTTAGTTTTCAAATAAAAAAGCCCTGAACACGCAGGGCTTGATTATATGTTAAAATACTTCTTTAGAAGTCTAATCTTACTTTAATTAATGCCTCTCTACTAGTAGACTTTAATACAGGTTTTGATAGTTTTGCAACTGCTAATAATTCATTTGCGCTGTTATACAAACCTACTGTAGTTATGTAAGACTTAGGATCATTTCTGAACGAAGGTATCGTTAAGTCACCAGCATCTCCTGTCGTATATGTAGGATTTTGACTGTGATTATATTGATTATGTCTTACTCTACAGAAATAGTGTGTAGATTTAATTTGTTCTTCACGCCTTGCAGCAAAGTAACCAGTAGCTGTGTTTTCACTGTTACCTGCAATTGCATTATAAAATGCTTGGTTATTATTACCGTTTACATTTGATGCTGTGTTATAACCAGTCATTGGGATACCGTTACTATCATCTAATAATAGTGTAGCATCTAAAATTAATAATCCTGATTCAGGATAGAATTTTCCAAATGATGCTGTTGCTGCACCGCCAATAACTGCATTACCAGAAGCAATAGAACCAGATACAATATTAAATTCCCTAGCAGTGTTTCTTACATTAGGATCGTTAGTAGCACCACTGTCATCTATAAGATGTAATACCTTACCTGTAGATCCTGAAAGCCTAAGTTCCCAGTTACCTGGATCCATCTTTTCTTTTAGTCTTCCTCTGTTTAAACTGACTGCGAATATTGTATCAGTATCTGCATCTGTTCCACCACCTTGATAAGCACCTGCTTGGAATTTTTCAGTGCCTTGTGGTAATAATAAATTTCTTAATTGTCTATAGATTGCTTTTGAAGCTGCATTATCATTATCACCTGATAGTGAACCACTTCCACCATAACTTCCAAAAGCAAGTGAGAATTGTACTGAAGCAGTGGCATTTGTTCCTACGACACCATTGTAAATGTCAAAGTAATGTTCACCAGTACTTCCTGTTTGTGTTGAAGATGTGTAAAAGTTTGTTAGTGTTCCAACACCACCAGACCACATCCCAGATGAGACTACGCTTATCTGTCCTGTTTTTATATCGTTTTCTGTATCAAAGTTTTGAAATACTGACATTATTTAACTCCTGTGTTTATAAATATCAACCTTTTTGTTTTTCATAAAATTTTATTTTATCTACTAAGTTCTCTTGCAAGTGATTCTGCTGATATAGCTCTGCCGTCACTAACAGCTCTTTCTACTACACTTCTAGCTGTCTCTTGTGTTCTAACAGATGAAACTGCCCTTTGTGCTCTTTCACGAACACCGGGTCTTACATTTGCTCTGTCTTCTGCACTAACTCTTGTTCTTGCTCTCCTTGAAATAGGACTTCTATTTCCGTTAACTGGTGTATTTATAACACTTTCACCAGGTGTAATATTAACGGTAATTCTTTTTTGTGCACCAGATTCAACTCCAGTAACTAAAATTTCTACGGATGTCGCAGATGAAACTTCTCTTGCTAATAATGTTGCATTTCTACCTGTTACAACAACAGCTCTACCTCTGTTTGAACCGTCTCTTGCAAGTGTTTCTATTGCTATGTCTCTTGTTGATCTAGCATCTCTGGCATCTACTACATTTCTTTGTTCTTGTCTTATTTGATTAGACCTTAATGCTGCTTGATATGCTTGATGATTAGGACCTGCCATGTATAAACCATCTGGCATTTGATGTATTTCATCTTGTCTAAATCCTAGAACTAGTGCTTCTTCCTCTGCTCGTATTCTACTTCTTTCTATATCTACTGCAGATGCCCTTTGCTGTCTCGGTGCAGCTGGAGCTGGCGCTGTTGTTGGCGATGAATATGCGCCTCCTGTCATTACACCTGGTGGCGGTCCATCTAATGCGCCATATCCTGTAGCTTGTGTAGAAGGTGCAGGTGCTGGAGCAGGTGCTGGAGCAACAACATTTCTTACTTCTTGCGCTCTTTCAGCTTCTCTCTCCATCATCATTTCCACGTCTTCACGTGTATAGCCCATTGCCAATAAGTCTTCAGCTGACATTGTTCTATCTGCCATTTTAACCTCCTCCTAATTCTGCATTAAGATCACCTTCAACTAATACTACGTCTTGGTTATCTTGTAATTCAAATATAAAGTCCTCATCATCTAATCCACCAACTACTGAAGGATTTAATGTTACCATATTTCCTTCACCTGATAATTCTACTTCTGAAGGAAGTGAATCATCAATTTCTGGCGTGATAAGTGATCCGACATCTTGAGTAACTAGCTTGTATTTTAAAGCTAAGTCAGTCGTTAAGAACGCCTGATGTACGGGCATATTTTCTATAATGATTCCATAATTATTGGGACCTTGAGTGTTCGATTCATTATAAAGCCTATAATCAACTTCATCGTCACCTAAAGCAAACTTAGCAATTACAAAATCATTTTGTGAGAGTTTTTCTCTACCTAGTTTTGTTATTACAGCGTCAACTATTAACGATGACTTGTCTAAAAAAGACATATGTTACTCCTGACTTATTAACTTTGTTGTAAATACTTAACAGTCAATGTAAAAGCAGCAGATGCGCCATGCATAAGGCTTGTAACAACAACTGTAGTAGTAGGATCAGGTTGTCCTGCAGATGCTCCTGCAGCAGTATTGTTAGGAACTGATTTAGCTCTTATATCAACTTGAGTTCCTGTTACTGTCTGACTTATAGAATCAACACTAGAAACATAATCAATACCACCAGTCCCGACAGCTTCTGTTCCTGCTGTTGAAAGATAAGCGATTGATGAGTTTAGTATTGTAAACATGTACTGACCTTGTTCCATACCACCTAAATTTGTTAAATCTGGTATTATTGTTTGTGCAGTTCCTGATTGTGTTTCCTGCCAGTTAACAGTCGTATTTGATAAGCTAGCAATTGACGGTAGTTTGTTAGGATTGTCAGCTCTTGTTATTAGCTTATACCTCATAGTCGTGTCTGGATCTACAGTTGGCTCTAATAGAGGTAAATTTTCTATTACTGTGCCATAGTAGTCAGTGCCTAGAGGATGTGCTACATTCCATAAGCTGTAATCGACTTCATCATCAGAAAGTGCAAACTTTGTTACATTAAAAGCTTGCTCACCTCTTGAGAGAAGTTCTCTACCTTTTTTTGTTAAGACTGCGTCTAAAACTGTTGACGCATTATTCAAGTATCCCATTATTTTTTCTCCATAAAGATGTGTAGAACTTTTTTAATAAATATTGTTTTCTTTCAAAAAAGTGTACTATTCATTGTCTAGTTGTACATCAACGAACGAATCGCCTGATGTAGTCGCCGTTACAGCATAAGGATTAACATCTAGTATTTCAACCGCAACCTCATTTCCTTCAGGTACAGTTAATCCGTCTTCTTGACAGCCGCCATAAGCTAAATTAAATAGTCCTGTGTGTGTTGTAAATATTGAATCAATATCACTCACTTCTAAAGACTGTGAATAATATAAACCTAACGATTTACTTACAGAAGAACTGTAGTGGTATATCTTATCATCATTAAAATGTGATAGCACAGAACCTGTTGCTGTTGGTTGTAAAATTTCAAAAAATACATTTGATCCACCACCGGTGTGAACTTTATTGCTTGTATCTGCATAGTCTCTGTCTAATGGGTCTATCAGCGGATTACTTCCAAAAGATCTAAGTTGATCTAATATGTAAGGACTTTGTGATGAGCTAACTGTACCATAATCGCTTTTTGCAGCACTAGTGCTAACTTCATTTAAAAATGACCAAGTGTGTTCAACTAGTTGGTCATCTCTAGACCCTGTATAGCCTCTAAAATCTATTGTGTCTATTTTTCCTCTTTTTTCTTCAATGCTAGAAGTAAATTCATTCTTAAGTGCATAAGTTCCTGTTATCGGATTTGCTATAAAATAATCATTTGAAGATGTCAATTCGTGTGCTATAGCATATGTTATATTTCCTTTTCTAAATTCATTGTCACCACTCTGAGAATAATGTGCCATAACGTCAAGTTTAGAATCAAAAGTTTTATCTTCTAAGAATGGCCTATTACCAACTATTACTTTTGGTCTTTCTAAGATTGTAGGTTCAATTAATATACCTATATTTTTCTTAGCACGTGCAGGTGACATATTTCTTAAATGATCAAATAAACTTAAATCATAATATTTTATAAGTTTTAAATAATTCCAGAAATTAAATTTTGTTGTCCATTTTTGCCAGTATGTGTCTGCTATCCTATCTAATTTTCCGTGATCATAACGTTCAGCATACATATCTCTTGGATCTCCTAGATAAGAACCGAAGTCTAAGTCTGCTAATGATAAGATTATATCTTCGTTTATTACATCTGACGGTGCAAAGAATATTCCTAATTTATTACTATCAAGTGGTGCTGTGTCATATGAGCTTAATTCTACTCTTTCAGTTGTGCTTAATACTGGATCAGCACCATCAGGAAACTTTAATTTTGCATCTTCTATTCTAATTTTATTACTCGTCTTATTAAGACCGATTGCAGGTGTAAATGCTTTTTGTCTATCAGAAACAGATTCAAAATTTATTTCGTCTGCAAATCCTGATCCTGTAGCATACAGTTGGTCACCTGTTAGTGAATAATCTCTTATACCGTTTGGTGATGAATTTAGATTAATTTTATCATCCATAGAAAATCTTAAATTCATATCATAAAATGATGAGCTTGGATGATTACCATTTACTGCTTTTGGAGCTGATACATGATTAAAGAAAGCTGATTCTGTTAATGGTGTTTGCCAGTATCTCCATTCCATAATAGAGCCAGTGTACTGTGATCCGTATAACGCTGTCTCTTCAGATGATTGTTTTCTTCCGCCTATATGCCAATAATTGTCTCCTGTAGAACTTGAAGCATACCAGCTTAAGAGTGCACTTGATCCAGATACATCAATACTAGCAGATGCTTTTGTAATAATTTCATCTACACCTGAGTCATAATATCCAGCAAAAATATCAAAGCTCTGTGTTAGTGAGCTAGTTTCAGATGTCATTTGCATTCCGTCATAACTGCTTGTAAAGCCAGATTCACCTGCTCTTCTTCTAATCATTACAGACCAATATTCATCATTATACATTGGTAGTGAGTCTAAGCTTGCAGAAAAGAAACCTTCACTACCGCTTAAAGCGAAAGATAATTTACCTTTTGTATCTTGACCGTCAACATTTTTTATATAGACAGCAGATTCAATATGATTTGTAGTATTATTTTTAGAAGCAATTAATGTGTCTTGTTCAACACCTGTTTTAAATCTAAATTCTATTGTATCGTTAACTCTTTGTGTCTCTGCATTTCTATACCACGGTGATGCTAATTGTTGTGAACCTTTTAAGTGTAACGCATACGTGTACTTTTGTTTGATCTCAAATTCAGGAGTACCACCTTCAATTTTAGGACCACCATATTCTTGTATTCTTAAGATAGATGTTGGAATACCGTATGCTGCTATTAATCCTTTTAGTCCTTGCTTTGTACCTTTTGTTTTCAACAAATAAGGCATACTTGATAGTAGTCTGTTCCATATTTCTCTAGATATATCTTGTTGAGACTTCTTAGAGAATCTTACGTTAAAAACACCTGTGTTTGAACCTGACTCCTGAAGACCTAATTGATACTCAGGAAGTCTAACTAAATCTTTTCCTTCTTGCATTTTAAAACCAAGTGATTCTGCAATAGGCTTTACCAATTCTGCAGATATGCCTTTTGTTATGTCTTCAGACCTATCATGACTGTCAGTCATAGCTTTAATGTGTGTCCAAATTATATCATAATGATGGCCCATCATGTCCATGAATCTAATAAACGATTCATTATCAGAATCATAAGAAATATGAGCAGGTGTTAAATTAACTAGTCTGTTCATGTTAGTATTATCGTATGTTGATGCTGAGACTATTTGATTATCAAACCATGAAGTAAAATTAGAGCTAGAAACAGAATATAGCTGGTAAGGAGAAGTAAGTGTGCCATCTCCACCTGATTTTGGTGCAGCATTGTCATAGTCTATACCGTTAGACGAAGATATATAAGATGAAGATTTAAAATACATAAAATTTTCAAAATCATCAAAGCCGTTTATTACTTTTCTCTTTTCTAAATCCCAATGTTCCTGCTGATCAGAAGAACCAGAGACATATGCACTTGATGTCTGTCCTGTAATGTATGGTGTACTTGTTGTGCCACCTAGTGATTGACTTTTTTGTGTGTGCAATTCTATTGATGTTAATTTATCTTTAAAATTTCTTATTCTCTTTTCAACAGATCCAAAGTGTGAAAAATTTTGAAAGTGATTATAGTCGACATTAACACTGACATCTAATAAACTACCACTAAATATTTTGTCTTCAAGTTGTTTTCTAGTATCTAATTCAACACCAACTAAGTCTGTGTGACTTCTATACTCTGTCTCTCTCCTTCTTATTAGAGGCTCTGCTTCATCAAGCTTTGGTGCCTTTAAAACCGTCTCAGGTAATACTTCATCAATAAACGGAATTAAATCAACACCTTCAAATAAATCAGGTGTAACTTCATTAACAATATACGCAGTATCAAATTGTTGTACTGAATCTGGCAGCGGATCTAGCAATTTATATGCTATTGATCCTGGGTAATTTGTTACATTAACTGGCTTAAAATTAATAACCAAGCTTTCTCTTTCAGGCCCAAAAACAACTCTTGTGTATAAGTTATCTGCGTCTTTTATCCTGTATCTTACAAAGTATTGTTCAAACGGCAAACTTAAGTCAGGAGAATCTTCACTTCCACTAACTGCGCCTATTGTACCACCATACTCCCTGTACGATGTGTTTACAATGAGTGTGTTTCCATCAACATCTAATATTTTTCCTTCGTATCTTCCCATTACTTGTGATATATCTTCTGGTGCTTCTAAGAATCCGATCTGAAATCCTGATCCAAATACGCTGTATTTGTTTACTGCAAGATTTGATTGTATTCCACCTTGAACATTTGCAGCTTCATCATATTCTTCTTCAACTAATAGTTGATTATTTCCTAGCACATCTTGTATTGTAAGTGAGAGCGGAGCAAATTTTGCAGTTTGATCAACTTTTACTCTTTCATTAGAAGTCAACAATATATCAATCCTAACTTTGTCAACCCATAACTCTCCAAAACCACCTCTGCTACCAACAACATAAATCGATGAATTTGTATACAACCCAAAACTATTATCAGTAGGTATTACAAAATCAGCGTGTGCTTCTTCCCATTCATCAAGCTCAAAACACTCAACGTACTTATTAAATCTTTCTGATGTAGAGCCATCTATATTTCTTGAAGCAACATCTGTCCACTGAAGTGTTGTTGCACTATTACCATCAGAACTCACATCTCCATCACCTTGAAACTGCCAACCTAATATTCCCTTCCATTGGAATTTACCATTTGGTGAAAGTGTTTTACTATTTTTTATAAGATCGTAAGATGGGTAATATTGTTCACCTGTATTGTAAAATGATATTACTTCATAATCATTTACTGTGTCAATATATGTAGTTGCTCTTTTATTATACGTCTCTAGAGAATCATTCGCTGTTAGTGCTAAGAAGGGTGTCTCTCTACATAAATCTAAACATGAAATCCAATCAACTCCTGTCCATATCCATCCAAGCGCCTCTGAAAAATATAAGTCTCCATCTAGTGTCTGTATTGCCGGTAATATAAAACCTCTACCTGGTGAAGATGTAGTGTTATACCACTCACCAGTTTCATTATTCCATTCCCATCCGTTAAGTCTTAAATCTTTTTTTATTCTCCATCTTCCAGCGTTAACGTTAAATACCCAGTCAGTACTTGATATAAATATATTAAATTGTTTTACGGAGATATCGTAATTATCTTGCCAATCACCTGCAGGTGGTGATGTAGGTTTAGGCTCTGTAGGGATTCTTCCGAGATCTAATTCTGGATATTGTCTATATCCTAGCTCAAAAAGATTTTGTGTTGGCTTATACATTGCACCGATTGCTTTTCCACGTGTAAGTCCTTGTGCTATATCAGGTGGTAGTACAGCTGCGTTATCAGGTGGTGGAAGCTCATTTGTAGGAATAACATCTGCTGCATCTAAAATGCCAGATACATCTTCAACTTGTTTTGAAAATAATAAACCGTTTGAAACACTCAGCTTTGAAGCTAATTCATCATTTTTTCCGAACCATACTGTATTAGTATTATTTGTTAGAGTATCAATACCGTCGCTAGTTACCTCTTCACTCGATCCACCGTTAAGTCTATATGTTTTAAATCCTGCACCTGGTGTAAATACACCTATTGCATCTCTGCTTTCAAATCCATTTAATTCTATTTTTCTCAAATAAAATGCTTCTTCAGATATTGTCTTATTATTAAATTTAGTGTCAGGAGCATTTGTTCCGTCGACCTTAACAAGAAGTTGCGTACCATCCTGATCTGTCTGTCTAAATGATGGAATCGGTTTCATCATTTGTATTTGTTCTTGTCTAACCTCAAACGCTGATACGACAGGAGCTGGAGGTGCTTCATATACGTTCTTGTACCAGTGGTATAACCTTACCATCGCTCCTTTTCTACCACCTTCATCAAAATTAGGTGCTGCAGGTCTAGATTTTTGTTGCCAAGATATTCTTACAGTGTCTCCTGGTTTTGCGCCATAACGCGCCAATGGACCTATTGTGCTAGATGATCCAGATACACCGCCTCTATTAGTTGCGATTGCTTGATACCTGTGTTTCCACCACTCTTTATCATAATATTGTCCTGATATTCTAGGATCATCTTCACCTCTACTTACAAAATAACCTGTCTCTGCAGTTGCTGCAGCTATAAATGCAGCACGTCTAGCCTCTAAAATTTCTTCTTGGTAATTTAAATCTGGGAAATACATACAAGGTGCATTTTCACCATCAACACCACCGTATCTCCACTGTGCGTGGTAACCAATATGTGCTGTTCCAACCTCACTCCATTTCTGGTCATAAGGTGCTGCACTCCATCCAGAAGACCATATTCTATCACCGTATCTTTCACCAAGAATCCATATTGCTTCGTTTAAAGATTTGTCCCACTCAATTGTTATGCCTTTATACTCTGTGCTGCCAATATAGGAGCCAGGTATAGAGCGTTCCTCATCAGGAACAACAAATAATTTTCGTACTTCTCTATGGTCTGTATCAACAACCGTTAGTTGAGAAGAAAAGTCATCTACTGCAATACCGTCATTTATGATTATTTTACTTCCAATCATTTTTCTTTCAAAAGGATCATCAGTATTATTTAGTACAGCTGTTAAGATTCTTCTTTTTGTAGAGTCTGAATCATCAGGGTCAGAAAAAGTAATTGTTCCTGCTTCTGCTATTTCTATAGTTTCAGAAGACTCATCTTCATTTCTTGTAAAATCACTTACAGAACTTCCTAATTCTAGTTGAGCTCCTGCGTATAAATACCCTAATCCAACTATTGTTGTTTCATTTTGTGTATCATATGCGCCATCTGGGAAGTGTGTTGCTCTTAAGTGAATTAAATCATTTCCTTCACCTACATTTCTTAATATAAAAGTTAATGTAATTCTTTGCCATTTGCCTGTCATCTCTACTTTTTGCGAGTGTTTTGTTGTGCCTTCTTGGCTCCAAGGTCCTGCATGAGCTAATAAGCTAACTTTTGAACCAATTGCTGCAGCATCTGCTTTGACATAAACACTAAACGTCATTTCTTCACCTTCGATTGGTCTGTAAATTTTTAATAAAGGCGACAAACCAAAAGATCTGTTTGATGAATTAGGACTATCAGACTCAGTAGTTTGGTATTCTAATCTTACACATTGATTTCCAACTGGAGATTGTTCTATTACAGTTTCTACATTCATAAGTTTTGGATTTTCTATTGATATAGAATTTACGCCACCCTTATAAACGCTATGTGGTCTCCATTGATAATCACTGTCTAGAAACCTACCTTGTAATAAATTCTGTGTCTTGTCAACAGTTGTTAAAGAAGGTTCAACAACATACTCTGCTGTTATCGCAGGTGTTACTCTATTTCCTAAAAAGTATGCATTATTAATTCTTATCATGCCGTTAATATAAGACTTAGGCACAGTGTCATAACCTTGTAATGTTATCCTATTAGAATCTTCACCATCACTAAAGATTGCTGTTTGTCCGACATCTGCAAAATCATTTAAGCAAGTATACGCAGCTATTCTAAATTTTTCTAGATAGTCTGTATCACTTATAAAAGGAGGTGATAATATTATTTCTGTTCTGTCAGAAGATATTTTTACTAATGTTGCTTTATCTTCTTTTGGATATAATCTATCTCCAATATTTGTATCAGAACCAATATGCGGCTCTGCTGCATATATTTTTCCTAATTCATTTTCTTCGAATCCACCTAAAAAAATCTTTTCATCATTATTAACAAGAAGAGGAAATGGACTTCCAAACATGTTTCTATAAAAAGAGAATTGTACACGAAATCTACCTCTTCTAAATCCAAGGTCGCGTAAAAGTTTTCCTGTGTCCAACTCAACAGTGGGGTATTGTAAATCATTATCTTGATTTGTGTCGAATTCATTATGATTTAAGTAACTAGTTGTTATTAGTGATCCATCTTCACCAAATACATTTACTCTTACATAATCATTTTGACCTGCACCAAAATTGATTTCTGGCCATTTTACAGATGCATAACCTTCAGTCTCAAACTGTGGGTATCTTTCACTGTCTCTGAATGGGATCCAATCATTTCCTTCTGGTAAGGTTACAAAATCTGCTACCTTTGTAGGAAGTAATTGACCTCTCCTAAGTTTTGGATCAATTGGCATTTACAACTCCGTAAATTCTCTATCGATATAATCGAGAGTATCTTCTTGTGTTCTGTATCTTCTCTGATACAGTCTAATATAAAGTTTTTGGCAAGGACTAGGATATGATTCACCTGTCTGTGGATCTTCATATAATTTTATTATATCACCTTTATCTCTTAAAGAAATCTTTAACCTCTTGGTCTCATTAGGCTCAAATTCTGCCTCTCTAGCCATAAAAGTATCATGTGTTTTATGATATTTTCTATTATATGCATCTTCATCTCTTTGTTTTAAAGACTGATAGTAGATATTATCTTTTAACTCTTCTTCATTATACGGCATTATTCTACCACCTTAAACTGGTCGTCGTTATCTATAAATTGTGTTGTCTTTGTTATACCGCTTCCGCTTTCTACCATAAATAATACATTATAATATCTTTCTGGTTCCAAACCGGTAGTTGTTAATTTGAAAAAATTACTAGTCCCATCACAGCTTAATTTTGAACCACTCCCAAAAGGAATAATAGTGTGATGATTTTTAGAATCAACTATAGAATAAAAACTAGATGCAGATGGAAAGTAAGCGCAGTCTAAATAAGCTGATGATGTTCCAAAAGTTCTAGCAGGATATTTTTCTCTGCCCTTAACCCTTATTTTAGATACAGTACCTAATTTGTATTCTCTTCTAAAACTATTCATATAAATATCTAAATTTCCTAATTCATCTAAGTCAAGTGCTGAAAGTGAACCTGTTGTCCATGATGCGTCGTCCCAAACAGCTTCAAGTGTTGGTTTAAATATTGTATGAGAGTCACTAGAGAAAAACTTTAATGTACCGAAATTTGCGGAAGAATTTTCTATATCTGTTGTTCTCTTTATTAAGAAGCCTTCATTGGAGGCACTTCCTGCGATTAGAGTTTTTACAATGTCTGTAACGTCAACTCTTGCATCAGATCCTGATTTTGAAAAACTAAATGATGCAGAATAGTTTGAGCTAGAGACATATGATCCACCCCATTCTGAATTTGTAGCTGACCATTCTAAAGATTCAGAAACACCTGTCCTGTATCTCCAGCTAGTGCCTTCTTCTATTGCTGGATCATCTGATAATTTGCCGTCACCTTCTGTCCAACTTTGTGACACAACGTAAACTTCAATGTTGTTGTTGTCTCTTGTTAATTCAAAAGAACCAGCGTCATAAAGATTTAAATAGTATTTTACATCTTCACCAATTGATTCGTCTGCCTGCGATGCAGAATAGTCTGTGATGTCGAATTTTATAATTGCTCTTTGAATAGCGCTTACAGATGTTCCACCTGCTTGAAAGCTTTTACCTACTTCTAATATTTCATCACCACCGAAATTTTGCGCGCTTGATGTTCCTGCAACTGATGCACCTCTTCTAAGTATTGCATCTTTATTTGGTGTTCTAAAAAGATGTGCCATTAATAGTCTCCTAAACACTTACCAATAATATCAATATCTGGAAATTTTACTTCAAAGATTGAAGGATCTAGTGAAGGATAAATTACTCCACTTTTTATTGCTGTTGATATGTCAAAAATATTACCGCTATATCCGCTAGCAGTTTCAAACTTATTTGTCACAACTATTAAATTACCATCAGGATTATCAGAGACAGGCGGTACAACACTATTTACACCGTCTACAAGTGATACTTGATAAGCAACATCAGAAAGCATTATTGGTTGATTTATTTGCCATTTATCAACATTAAAATATTCTTTAACTTTCTGTATGCATTTAAAAATTACTTCTTCTTTGTTATATCCTCTTTTTGCGTATATTGTGAATCTAACGCCTATATTGATCACATACGCATTTTTTAAGTTTATAGCATCAGTTAATATTCTGTACTGTCCCATATAAGTTTTTAAATTTCTTTTTGTTGCTTCATTTACGCTTACAAGTTTTTTGTTGTTATTATATCCTAAAACATAAAAGTTTAATGCCATAGGATTAGGAACTCTAACTTCTAAATCAGAAACTTTTAATGATTCACCTTTGTCAATAAATTCTGTTTGTAAAGTTTCTGGAGTAATAACATCACCTTGTATTACACCTTCACCTGAATTTAATTGATCATCTTGTGTAATATAAACTTTTGCAACATTACCATACTTCGCAGGTAAGCTATAAATTCTTGTAATATAGTCTTGTTTTGTTACTGCTCTTGATTGAGCTTGAAAAAACTGTTTTACATTTTCTTTTATTTCATCTATTGTTTCTTCACCTTTTCCGCCTGTAGCAGGCCCAGGATTGCTAACAGATATTGAACCTTGTGATTCTTCTACTAATGCAGTATCTAATCCTGTACTGTTTATTTCTGAAGTTAGACTTCTTAAAGAATTAATACTGTTTGATGGAACATTATCATCAACACCGCCACCAACAGAATATTTTATTGTGAGTGTTGTATTGGCTGGAGCAACACCATAAACAGCTGTCTCCAAAAAGTTAGCAGGATCTAATGCAGAATTAGAATTTAAAAAGTCAGAATTAACATTTGAATTTCCAACTGTTGAAGGATTAGGTATCACTTCTTCATCATTTTCTGTTGCAGTTCCTGACCCGAATCTTAGCTGATATGATCCATCTGATTTTATGTAAGACTTATACCTCTTTTTTGTCCTTAACAATTTAATCATGTAAGGCGTAGTGTCATTAAAAGCTGCTAAATTAGGATCGAATTCAGCATCATTTCTAACTTCTTCATAAACTAAATCTTGTGCAAGTGACTCAACCTGATACCACTTACTAAGGTTGCTATCAGTTACAGATATTATTTCTAATACATTTTTATTTGCCAGTGTAACCATATCATAAGCTTTAGCTGAACCAAATGCAAAAGTTTCTGTTATAACTTCACCGCTAACAGCTCTTGCTTGCTTCTTTAAAAGATATTTTGTTGGTGTACTGTCTTCACCAACTTCATAGATTGATACTTCGACAGGCTCCAATGAGCCTGACGTACTAAAGTCAACTTCACTAACTGTTCTAAATGTTTTACTATATTGGTCTGAAGCTATGACAGTCCCTTCTTTAATTCTATGACCGTATCTATAATCTGGTACTACTGTGTCACCAGTTCCTGTAGCCGGCACTGTTTGAAAGAAATCAACTGTAACATTTGAAGGTGTAGAAATTTTTGGCCTGTATCCGTATGATTGTGCTATATCGAAGACAGTTTTTCTTTCTTCTGCATATGCTAATAAAGATTCTCGAAATTGTTCATCGATATAAAATGAAAGTATGTCTCCTACATAAGCAGCCATTTCGATAAACATCATTCCAGGACTAGTTTCATTAAAGTCTGAGTATGATGCAGGAAAGTATGTTTTAGCATACTCAATAAGATCACTTCGTAGTCCTGTGAAGTCTTTGTTTAGAAAATTAATATCTTTTGGTCTTTGTTGATCGATAGCCATTTTATTCTCCGGCTCTAGCTAAATTTAGTGTAATAGAATCTGTTGCTCCGGGATCTACGGATGTAGAAAATGTCAAACTAACGTTTACAAGATTTTCATTTTCTCTAAGGTCTACACTTATATTTTTTATTATTACGTGGGGCAACCACTTCGTGACAGCCTCTCTAATTGATGTGTCTATTTTTACACTTAACGAGTCATCCATCGGTTCGAATAAAACATTAAATAAATCACACCCTAATTCAGGCTGATTAACTCTTTCACCTTTTACAGTTAATAATAAATTCTTTAAATTTGATTTTGTTTGGTCACTTAAATTTTTTGTAGATCTAAACCAACCGTTCTTACCGCGTGAAAATGGAAGAGATACACCGATAAATGTATCAGGATCTTTATCACGCGTTCTTACAGCTGCATTTCTTGGATTTTCTAGTGCCATTATTTTAGTCTTCCTTTAGGGTTTAATAATGCTTTTAAAAGATCACCGCTAAGTTCTCTAAACTTTCCTCTTAGCTCACGAGACCTACCCCGTGTAGTTAAATATCTTCCAGCTGAAGAAGTTGACAACCCTAACTCTAAATCATTTTTCATTTGTTTAACTAAATTATCTCTTTCTATTAGATTAGGTGTCTGTTGAAGTCTTGCAACATAGTCTGCCATAAAGACAAATGATTTTTTCTCTAAAATAGGTGGTCCACCGCCACTCCCAAATGAAACTTCAGCTTTCTCAACATAATCATGTATAGCTTTTGCATCTTTTGTTGCTTCTTTAATATTACTACGCATTTCTTTTATTTTAGCCTTAGTCTTCAGAAATTTATTCTGATTTGTATGCTCGTGCTTTATATTAGCTAAATTAAAAATTAATCTTTTAAGACTTAGTGCCATGTTTACTCTCTATAGCTTTAACAACTTTTGCTGAATGTCCACTCATTGCCTTCTTCATAAAGTCTGGTGTATTAGCAGTTGGCTGCATTGGCACACCTCCTGCTATTTCTCCCATCCTATCTGAAGTATAAGCACCGCCGCCCATAGTTGGCATTGGCTCACCACCAATTCCACCTTGAGTCTCATTTAAAATCTTATTCAATACAGGATCTTTTGCAAGTTGCCTTTCCTCTCTTGGCTCTTTCATATACTCAGGAAGATTTGCCTCAGTATTTTCTAAAGCTGCCAATTCAGGTGTTGTAGTTGGACTATTTACTGGTTGTGTTGGAGTAACTAATTCTTTCACAACTATGTTTATTTGTCTTGCTACTTCTTTTTCGACTGTTTCTTTTATTATCTTTTTAAGTGCTGTTATTGTATTTGACTTCATTTTTATTACCTTTATTTTTACTCTATAAAATCTGCAGTTGCTTGAATATCTTCTATTCTTGTCAAGCATGCAGATATATCAACTATTTGTGCATCAAGTATTGCTCTCATTTCTTGTTCAGAAATTGTAGCATTTTCAGACTGACCTGATGCTCCTTCACTACAAACTTTCCAACCTTCACCTGGTATTTCAAAAGATTCTACTTGATATGTGTGATTTTCTTCTTGTTCAACTTCTGGTGGAATAGGTCCAACATATACTTTTTGGTCTTCAAATTCTACACATCCTCCAGTAATTAAATCTCCAGGACTTAAAGCTAGCCCTGGTTTTAAATATAGGTCTAAATCATCATTTAGTTTCGAAACTTCTGCTTCTATATCATCTCCATATCTACCAGCGCTTCCATCACCCATATCACCTTTTCTCTTACCTTCTATCCAAGTGCCGCCTAAAGCCTCACAATCTTCTTTTGATAAGCCATCTTCTAAACCTCTCTGATTAGCACATGCCTGTATCATTGCAGATAGTGTAGCTATTAATGTTGGTAAAATTCTATTTGCATCTAGTATAGATCTTGCAAGTGTATCTATCATTTGTGCTAAGCCTAAAACCATTTGTTTTATCATCATATAAACAAGAGCGAGTTTAACCGCCTTGCCGACCATAAATATACTTTCAATTATTCTTATCACTCTTTTTACAGTATTAACTGCTGTTCGTACTGCTTGGACAACTCTTCTAATTTGTGATAATATTCTTTGTATGTCTCTAATAAGCTGTAATAATTTTTGTGCTTCTGGCCTATACTTACAAACATCTCCTTCAGGATCATACTTCGCTTTATCTGCGAGCATTTGAACTTTTCCTATAAGTTTAGTTTGTAGCTGTGTTACTTCATTAATTTTTTCTTGTATAGGAACCCACCAAGTCATATCTAGTCCTGGTATATCTAAATCTAAATCAAGATCGATGTCCAGATCTATTACTCTTTTTGTGTCAGACCTAAGGTTTCCTGCTAGCTCTTGTAAACTACAGTAGTCTTCTTCACCTCCACCAGTAGGTGATATTACAGCACCATCAGGACCGACTTTAAATCCTGGCCCTGGAATTGTAAACGGTGCTTCATACACAGTGCCATCAGGTCCGATAATTGTACCATTGACAATCAAGTCGCCTTGCAATAAATCAGCATCAGCTCCAAAAAGCCTAACCTCACCACCGTAACCTGCATGTATAACTTCTACAGTTGACCCTTCACAAACTTCCCAACCTGGTTCTGTTATAAAAAACGGTTCCGGAGCATTTAATTTTGTTCCAATTGGTGTCGTCACAAGAGGATCCATTTCTAATTGATTTTGAGGAATATCAAAAATTTCAGCAACAGCTTTGTTTTGTTTTTCTTCTTCTTCAGTTATAGGTTCTTTTATAAAGCTGTTAGAAACTTTTACAGCACAACCAATTAATATTTGATCGCCCATAAGAAGTTTTGCACCACCAGAAAGTGTCCTTCTAAGACTAGTTATATTATTACAATCTAACATTATTTCCCTTGTTTAGACACATAAACGTGTTTGCTCAATAAAGCTTCTTTTAAATTTTGTTTACTAAATTTTCCAGCAGATCCAAATAGCGCAGTCATTGATGCACCAGCCTTTTGTTTTAGAGGATCAATACTAGGTGCACCTGCCAACGGACTTATTCCTGTTCCGGACTGTAAATCAGTTCCTGCGGATTCTAAAGCTTGTGCCATATAAAATAATAGGTCTACTAGTGCATCACCTAAAACAACTGGCTGAACGCCTACAGCTTCTGGTTCTGCACCAACATAAACTCTTTTACCTATAATATGTGAATCATTTTTAGATATTAAATTTAAATTATATCCAGAATATATTCCTACATTATTGTGGGAGCCCTCTTTTGTATTGAAAACTAATTTATCAGAGTCTATTAATATTTGTTTGCCAGTGTGTGTCGATGGTGTTATTTCACTGTTTACATTCCTTGCAGGTGTTAGCCTAATTTCTTCTTTTTCTAAAATATAAATTGATCCTGCATCATTTACGATATTTTCTGGCTTTGGCGCATCTATCTTTTCGTCATCAGTATCGGTATTTGCTATTCTTAATTTTATTATCGGTCCGGAGTTCGCCTCTATATTATCATTTTTACCTAATTTTATTGATTGTCTTTCTCTACCATCAAGCACAATATCACCAGCAATCTGTCTTGTAGGTCTTGTTGGTTCAGGCTTAAATCCCTTTAATTTTTCTTTATAATCTTTACTGTCGTGTTTACGTCTTTTACCACCAACATCTGTTGCACCGACTACTGCGTTATGATTAGATGATCTTCTTACATTAATAGGATTAAAATAATATGCGATGTCTCCTAAACATATGATTGCAACCATCTCCCCGTAAACGGGATATTTTTTAATGTTAGCTTCTAACGGATAAATCCAATTAGCCGGTAGATCAAACCCTGGGTAACATTGTACTTGAATGCACCCAATATGACGATCATCGACGCCATTTGTTTTGACATCTTTCTCGTTGTATATTACACCTGTCACTTCAGCTGAAATGATTTGAATTGACGCAGTCTTTAGTTTATCAACTAGGTCTAAACCAATATCTCTTGCACGCTTCTCGGTGACAAGATCATCGGAGAATTCCACAGGATTGAGTTTATTGACTTTATCTATCCAGATTCCGCCGTAACGTTCGACAGTATTACTAGACATTTACTACTCCTGTATTTGTAGGTTTATATCATCTACCTCGTTTTGTATTGTTTCTGTCGCTTTGCTTATTCTGTCTAGAATACCCTTCTTCTCTTCATCAGAAAGACCAAATTCTGTAGAATCAGACTTGCCTTCAACAGACATAACGCGTTGCACAACTGCGGCGAGCTTTACTAGAAGTTCATCATTTCTTATATTAGCTTCCGTAAAATCACTGATCATAGGAAATAATTGAATTGCAGTATTAGGATCTTTTATGAACACCATGAGCTCTTGTATTAAGCTCTCTATCTGTACTTTATTTCTTTTGGTATTATTATCTATCTTTTTAAAGAGATCAGAAAGATTCATACCTTCATATATTTCATAATCGTTAGACATAAAACTAGCCTTTTGATTATAAATATAGAGAAATATAGTATTATATTTATTTAGTTCTTAGTCACTACCTTGTCAAATAACAAGTACCAATTCCAGCTTCTGACATACTCATCAGGTAATAATTGTTCGCTTTCAAGTTTTGCATACATTGGAGTTTTTAGTGGCGAGTCATTTATTGCTATGCCAGTGTACTTGTGTGTTTTCATAAAGTATAAAAAGTTATCGTAATCAAATAAGCCTCTATAAAAAAATTGATGACCCATTCGCCAATTAGGAATACTGATCCACAGCTTGTTATTATTTAAGTGGTATAAGTCTTGTATTACTTTTGTTGGGTTCGGCAAGTGTTCTAAAACATCATTACAAACTATTAAATCATAGCTCTCAAGCAAGCCTTTAGAATCAACACCTTGTCTTAAGTCTTGTACAAATATTTCACCTGGCCACTCTCTCTTATCGTGTGACTTTTTAGCATTCTTTTTATCAATCATGTGGTATGTTATACCATCCAATGCACCTAAGTCATCTAGGTGTTTACATAGTCCGCCAGGACCACTTCCAATTTCTAATATAGTTTTTAATTTGTGTTCATTAATTCTATATTCGAGTACCTTAGCTTCATGTTCATATCTTGAAATCCAATCTAGATCATCTAACCTAGAGTCATTTTCCCACTCATCAGGTCTATGATAGTCTTCAAACGGATCAAATATCTTTTCATTCTCATTGTGCTTTACTCTATAAAATGCCACTAATACGCCCTAGTAGAACCTGATGCTGAAATATAACCACTCTGCTCCCATTGTGTGTTTAATGTTTTGAAATGATTTCTCATTACATTAAGAACTTTTGTTATGTGCTGTGTCTGTGCACCTGATATTTCTCTCAAAAGAATGTAGAGCGCTTTTTTATTAAAGATTTCAATACTCTCTACACGATCCATAAGATCAATTATAGAATACGCAATATCAATATCTCTTTGTTTCTTAAAAACTGTCTCTGTATTTTCTTTCCAGTAATCAATAACAGAGTTATAAAACATACTGCCTTCTCTTTTCTCTACATCTTTTTCTTCGTATACAACTTTCTTTACATCTTTATGTTTTAAGTCAATCACATCAGTGTGTGTTTTCATCTTTTTATAATTTGCGTTATTATGACAAATCAACCAGTTTTTAACTACAACACTAAAATAGCTAAATGCTTTTCCTTTACCCTGTTTATATTTGTCTAAACGTGTAATCATAAAAGATATAACTTCATGTTTTACTGTTTCTGTAGGAACATCAAAGTGATAAAATTTAAAAGTGTGAATTATATTTTCTACAAGTTTTTCAAACGGTTGTCTAAGATGTTCATTGTATATAGCATTCTTTTCTCTCCAGTCATCTGTAGCATTGTAATCGATAATTCCCTGCTCAGTTCCTTCATGAAAATACATTCTTGTTTTTGATTTTTTACGTGGCATTATTTTTTTCCTTCTAATAAGTTGTCTAAATTATCTACTTCTTTTTTTAACATTTCGAATGTTGTTCCTGTTTCGTCATCAGACTCAAAAGAACCTAATGTATCGATCTCTTGCATGTTTTGTATTGTATCACGGATTGTTGAGTAAGTTCCATCTAAAACTTGTTCTAAGAAATCAACTTTATTGTACAAATTTATTATTACATACAATTGTACTATTGATACTATACCAAAAAATACTAGTGCTATTGTCTCAATCATTTTCAAATAACCCCTTTAGTTTACTAACATCTAGATTTTTTACTAGTTCTTCTTCTTGAGATTCACCTTTCATATACTTTGGAAAGTCTATACGAGATTCACCTGATAACATAAAAGTTTCTTTCTCTTGCCTAGCAGCAGAGCAATCTGCAAAGTGTATAATGTGAGGCAAATTAGTTTTCATTGCTTTCCATTCTGCACCTTCCATAAAGTAAGATGTATTTTGTTCGTTATACAATCCATCTGCAAGTCTAACACCTAAGTATTCTGATTCTGACATTGTAATACCAAACTGGTTCAGTATCCATATTGCCCTATCAGTAACTGTCATATAATGTATTGCGGGATTGTGGTTATAATATTCTTGTAACTTCTTTGCACGCCATTCATCTGTGTTTGCAGAATAATAATCATCGTCCATATTTCCAATCTTTCCAAGATCATGGAACATAGCTGCAAATACAACGGACTCAGCTGATATATCATCAACGTGCATACCCTGTGCTTTGAATAGCTCATAGTAACTTAACGACCACTGTACTATATTAAGAATGTGCGCTACGTAACCTCCTGGAAATGCGTTGTGATACCAAGCTCTTCCTGATGCCGGTGCCATTATCATTCTTTCTTCGAAATGTTTGTGAAGTAACTTTATTTTTTCTAGACGTTCACCTGTAAAGTGAGTCTCTATAACTTTGTTTAGTTCAGACCAATTCTCTTGTATCTGATCTGCGTTTGGTCTCATGCGTTCTCCTTAGTCCAATTTAATTTAAAAATATCTACGTCTGTAAATTTGTACGGCTTGACATGTTCTGATTCTAATATATCTACGACATTAACCCATTTAGGATTCATCGTATCTCTAACTTGATAAACACCGTCTTTTCCGTCTGTTCCTTTTAATAATACAAAGTCACCGTAATTAAATGGGCCTCCCCAACGTGTTAGTAAATTACGTGATAGTGCAACAAATTTATATCTAGATGCGTGATGTGTTCTTATTTTAGTCCCGTCAGCTGTTATGTCTGGCGTATCATCACATTGAATCTCATTTGGTTGATACATTGTTACATCAACTTTAATTCCGTGTTGATAAAATTCAGAGAGCTTGTCAGACAAAGCTTGATTTTGTCCTGCAAGAAACTCATAGTGTGCATGATATGTTTCTTTATTTGCTTTCATAAAACGAGTTGCTACATAACCGTTTATCGTTGTTAGCAATGCTAGTACTATTAGATATTTGCTTAAGTTTTGCATATTGTGCTCTCCTTATTTGTTATGTCTAAATCTAGCCCTTTTTCATGTAAAAGTAAAGGCTTTTTTTTACTTTTTTTCAAGTTTTTTTGATACATAGTCCTTCAATACATCTGGATAAAAAGCGTGTACTATTAATGCTATTGCGCAAGACATCGCTCTGCACCAGTGACTAAAATAAGACGTATTGCTTTCTTTTAAGTGTTTAAACAAGACTGCTTATTTCTTTTTTTAATTCCACTTTATCTTGTTGTCTAGACTTATTCTTTTTTGTTTTGTGTACTTTCGTCGATGGTATTGGAAAGTCAGACATCTTTGGTTTGTAGACTTTTTTCATAACTACTCCCATTCATCTGAATCAACGAATTGGTCATAACCCTGATCTAAATTTTGATCATCAATTTGTAGATCTTCTAATAACAATTCAACAGCTGCCCAATCTTTTTCATAGATTGCAGCTTCAAGACGTAATATTATTTCTTCACGTTTCATAATATAGGACTCCTGCTTGTTCCCTACTAAGTATGGATATTCAGGTAAATTTAGGCTGCTTATTGTAGTTGAATTTTTATCAACATTGTATAATAAATTAATTCTCATGCTTCACCTAATTTATAGTTTAACATCTCTGCTTTTTTACCACGCTTATTGTTAACTTCTTTCCAGTAATCATAAATCATATGCTCAAATATTTCCTGTACACACTCATTAATATCCTGATTGATGTACTCTGACTTAGGCATGAGAGCAGGTAGAACTTTCCAAACCTTTGACAGCTCATACTGTAATGTTTCAAAGTCTAATATTGGTGCTGATTGATCGATCATATCTTGTTTCCCATACATTTAAATATCTTCCTCTTGTCGCTTTGGAGTGTCAGGCATCTTAATTATTTGCAACTTCATCTCTTCAAGCTTGCTTATCCATTCTTCTAACAACTCTATTATTTTTATTTTTGTTACATCGTGATCGTCATTGTCAAGTATTTTATCCACCCATTTTTTATAAATGCCTAAAAAACCAGACAACCATATTGCTATTTCAGACCTCTCTTCAGGCCAAGACTTCTTCATCATAATCTCCTTAATTAAGTGTAAAGAATAACTTATATCTAAACTTTCTATTTAAAAAGTATAGTGCTATTATTACCTTATAAAGCAAGTCCAAAGCTTTATTTTTTGTAGTAAATTCTAACTCATCAACAATAATAGTATCATCCTGCGTTGGACCATGCTTTTCTATCTTATGTCTATGAGACCAGAATTTTATTCCAAAAAAGTTTCCTTCTTTTAGAATGTCATTGAAATAAAGTTTATTTATATCTGTGGTGTATGTAACAACTTTAAACGTTATCAGTCTAGATAACATTAATATTTTAGTTATTGCTCCTCGTCTAAGTCCTCTGTGATGCACTACTTCGCAACCTAAGGGCGTTAAGTATTTTAAGAGCTTTCCGTCTTTATTCGTAAATTGTTTCTTAACAAACCAAAACGATTTATTTTTTATTACAGTTGTAAATTTCATATTTTTCTTATTTCCAATAAGTATCGTGGCGAAGTCCCTTAATTAATAAAGCTTCCTCAATTTTTTCTGCTATCACTTGTCTAGCTGCAATAGATTCTAAGTTTGTTTGTGTTTTTGAAAACTCTTCTAAGACGTCTTCTATCACTTTTTTATCAATTGTTAATTCTATCTTCTTTTTCATATTAACCCCAAATCATAAAATAGCAATAAACACCTGCAAGAAAAACATACACAGCAATCTTTAAGTACTCCATAATCTCATCTTGTTTTGTAAATGATATAGGCCTCTTTCTTTTTTCCACTTTATCCCAGCTTGTCATTATGTTTCTCTCTCCTAATAAGTTCCATTATGTATTGCCTGACTAATTCTCCTAATTGCATATTATTAGGATTTTCTTCTACTAATTCTTTAACTACGTCAATTGGTTTTTTCATATCGCTGTCCTGTCCCAATCAATTTCATATCCGTCATTTAAAAACGTTTGTGCTCGTTTATATTTCATCACTCTAACAGCATCGCCTTTTTTAATTGTAACCAATCTATTACGACCGATTTTCTTCTCTGTTCTCTTAACAGTTGTGTCAATTTTTCTATCCATACATACTACTCCATTTAAATGATCAATCTCATGCTGTACGCAGACTGCTTCTAGTGTCCTTAATGCTCTGTCCTGTTTTTTATCATCTGTTTCCCAGCTTCCTTTTCCAGATTCTCCTGTGTCTACACCGCTAAATATCATTGTGCCTTCAACAGTGTCTGAGCTAACTTCTACTGTTTCGTATCGTCTGGTTCGTACTCTTTTGCCAGGATAAGATAAACAACCTTCATAATAATTAATCTCATTTTCCTTTGATATAATCTTCGGATTGATGAGTACCAAAGGTTCACGAACGTTGACAACGGCCACTTGTGCATCAATTCCCACTTGATTAGCTGCCAGCCCAATACCGTCTTTTCTTTTGTTAAGTATCTGAAATAGTTTCGTTGCAATAGCCATTCCTTCTTCAACGGTGACCTCCTTTAATTTCTTATGTATAACAGGATTGTCATGCTTGTTACAGTCTATGACTTTTTCCAAGATGTCGCTCCTACTTTTTTTATGTATAATTGTGCGTCTTCATCGTTCTTTGCGACGAACTTCACCGGTACTGCATCTTTGCCTACACCTTCAAGATATGTGTACGGCTTGTAGTCTGAAAACTGTTTACTTTTCTTTGCCATTGATTGACTCCTTATATAACTGATTGATTGATTTTGTGTCTCCACCTTGTTTTATCAAGGCCTCTTTTCTTGTCATTATTGTCATCGGAACATCAGATAGATTTAATGGTCTACCATATAGATCACACATAACTTTTTCTTCTAACCATTCTTTTTTATTCATAGTTTATATAGTCCTCACTCTTTACACTTCCTGAAACATATTGTTGATACAGCTCATTAATTCTAGAATCAGAAGTTCCTGCAAGTTCATATGCTTTTCGTCTTTCAATTGTTATTAAAGAACCAGTTGTGTTTGTACTTATCTTCTTTCCTGCTGGGTCGACATGAACAGGCATATTTAACCATTGCGTTTTAGTCATTATTCCCAAATCCTCGCAAGCCTTCTTATAAAGCCCAGTGTTGCTCCGAACCCTAATGCTATTCCTGCTATTTGAAAGTCACCCATATACAATGCAATAGAAGATACGAGATATGCCGTAAATCTAAATACACCATAGATTGAAAAGTCACTTTGATTTTTTAACTGTGTTTTTCTGTCCATTACTTACCTGCCTTATGATCTAAGAAATCTTTTTGTGCTTCAATCGCCTTCTTAAGTTCTTTCTTTTCAGCTGCCATCTTTATAAGCTTCTTAGTTTCTTTTTTTCTTTTGATTTCTTTTGCAGCAAGTCTTTCTTTTTTAATAGCATCAACGTCAGTGATTTGTCTCTTACCTTTAAGTTTAGGCTGCTCCACACCCTTGTGGTAGACGTTGCCCTCACTGTCCACAAATTCCTTCATCCATCTCCATCCACGTGGACGTCCAGTAGATTTAGAAGTTCCACTGCCTTTTCCGAATAGTTTTTCTCTTTCGTTTTCTGTCATCAAGCTTAAACATAAACGCATCACTGCAGTACTACACAATACAGATTTAATATTTGTGCTTACATTAGCAACAGGTTCTCCTGTTTCTCTACAGTCCATGTATGCCACCCCATCTATGAAGTAGCCACCATTTTTCTTGAATGTTTCATTCATATATTATTTTCTCCTTATAAAGAATATTGTGAATCAAATTCACAGTTCATTAAAATAGATGTGTAAAGATCATCATGATTATCTGTATAATCCTCAGCACCAAAATCTACATATATCTCACCTTGGTTAACACTATTTTCTGTGTTATCATATATGTGATGAACATGTATTTCAAAATCATTTTCTTCATATACAGCACCTAATTCTGATACTTCTCTATCTTTATCGATGAAGCCTAAATCTTTCATGTAGTCTATGAAACCAATTTGTTCATCTGTTTGTTGATTGTCTAACATTGTTTTGTTATCGAAAAGTTCTTCTTTCATTGTAACCTCTTATTTATTATGCTATAACTTAAGCCTTTTTCGCGACAAAGTAAAGGCTTTTTTTTAATTATTTTGAAGTTTTTCTTCATTACGCTTATTTATTTCGCGTAAGTCTACTGCACCCTTTGGTAACTCTGCTTCATAATGAGTACCTTCGTTACCATTCTGACCGATTACATCCATTCGTTCTTCGTCTTCTTCTGTGTATAACGGGATGTCCTCTTTTGGCGGATCAACTTTTTTTGGTTGTTTTTCTTTATACATCTCCCACCAACGTTTTTTATTCTTCTTGCGTTCTTTCTTAACTGGAACACCTGCTGCTAATTCAAATGCCATATTTGCAGCAATAACAAGTGATACAGCTAACGGATCAAATACAAAGATTAATATAAAAATAAAAAACTTTACCACTGTATCTATTTCAGTATTAAAAACTCTTGCTAAATAGATTGCTGGCCCAACATCAACACCTGTATCAACTAACTGTGCTTTTAGATCACCTATTTCTTGCTTAACATCTAGTGTTTGCTTATTGATTTCAGTAATTTGTGGTTGATATTCTTCTCTTAACTTCTTTCTAGCAGTCCTGTAATTATCAGGTAATTCTGCTATAGCGTCTTCTAACTCTTTTTTTAGAAAAACTTTATCTTCATTTAACTGTTCTAGCTTGTCTTCTTTAAACATAAGCACAGTAGACTGTTTTTCAAAAGTTGTAGTTGCTCCCTGATATGCATTTGACAAATAGCCAAATATACCTGCTGAAGTAATTACGATAAGAATAAGTGTGCCGACTAATAAATAGTTTCTTAAGAACGTGGGTACTGTCTTCCAATATCTGTAGAGAAATGAGGCTGTCACTAACTTAGCAAATTCTAGTGATCCTGCCATTATAACAACACTCATTTGTGCGCCGGCAAATAACTTTGATAATCCGAACACAGAGAAAAATGCTGCACTGAATGCTACAGCGCCTGCACTAATCGCAACTAGGTACGGAAATAATTTTGAGTTTACAAAATCCATATAATATTAAATATCATCGAACTCAGCTTCTAGAATGTTTTGACAAAAGTAATATTCATTATTATTTCTCAAGACTGTATCAGCATTCCACTGTATTTTCCAAAACTCAGTTCCCTTTTCATCACAGCTGGGGACAGATTGTTTTCCTTTTACAAGGTACAACTGCCCCGCAACTTCGATGATTTGTTTCACTATGAAGCCACCCTAAGCCTACACACAATTCCCGTTTTCCTTAGTTTATAGTGTAAGAAACGGAAAATCACCTCTTCACAGATCAACGTCATAACCTTAACTTATTTTAACAAAAGTTTTCTTAGGTTGCTCTGGCTCAATCTTCGGTATTTCAATGGATAAAATCCCATCTTTGAAATTAGCCGTAATATCATCACCGTCTAGTGATTCACCTAATGTAAACTTTCTCTCAAAAGCAGAATGCTTTAATTCACGCCTAAGAACTGTAGCCTCGGCATCTTCATCAAAACCGTGCTTGCTGCCTTTGATTGTCATAACTCCATCTTCGACTTCAACGTCTAGATTCTTTTTGTCAATTCCAGGTATTTCTGCAACAACACCAACTTTGTCTTCGTACTCATACACATTAACTTTTGGATATGCTGTTCCAGAAAATGGATTAACCCCAACAGTCTGCGCGACTTCTGGGAAGTTTGTTTCAAACATACTATCAAACATCCTGTCAAATGGTGTTAGAAAGTCATCTCTTTTTATTATCAAGCTCATTGTTTTTCTCCTTATGTTATTCTTATGAACTAACTCGAGTACCTAATTGGTTAGCGTACTCATATATTATAGAGAAAAAACTATGCCAGACTTCACCGTATGTCATATTGTCATCCTTTTTTTATAACTTATTTTTTTGTATGTCATTTTGACTTACCTTAATTCTGCCCCAATAGCTTTCGCACATTCTTTAACCCTGTCATCCCATTTATTTCTTCGTATAGATTCTAGAATTTGTTGTGATTGTGATCTGTTAAACGGCTTTGTAATCACTTTGTCTTTTATGTGAACAACAGTGTTGTCAGACTTCGCACAGCTTTCTAAGAATTTTAAAACTTCTGTAAACTGGTTGAATGCTGCAACATTTGCGCCGATTCCTTTTGCTTGAAGTGTTAGTAATATGTACTGATCATATCCTGATAATTGATTGTATTCCATTTTTATACCTTTATGTTTAAGTTTGAAAATTGTAGTAGTATTATTGCAATTGCTAATATTATTGAAATTATTGTGTGCCATGCCGGTATTTCGTTTAGTATTAACCATGTCATAATACCAAATATAACTGTTCCTAAACCAAACCCGATCATCCTTATATTCCATACACCACCAAAAATTAAGTATGATAATGATGCTGCCTTCCATAATAACCAACCGATCGGTATTCCGAGCAACACAACTATTATGTCGTTGTTAAGCCATTGACCTAATTTTCCTTCAAGAAATTGTCCCTGTATTTGAAACCAAGCAAATACATTTGCAACAACTAGATAAATTATTAATAATGTAATTTGATTCATATTCCTATTATATCCTCGTCATCTTTTCTTTCAGGATAGTATTCATCTTTGGCTTGATTAGCTTTTAAATGTTCTTCTTTTAAACGATCCATTTTTTCTTGATCAGCAAGCAATACTTGATAGACAGTATTAAATAAATCTTTTATTGCAGCCCATAGTGATTTCATACTTGGCTCCCTCATTTGTGTGTGTGAAAGAATTTCTTTTTATTAAAAGTCTTAAGAAGATCTTTGACTTCATCTAATTCTTTTTGAATAGCATTTAATTGTTTATTAATCTTCTTGTCAGATTTATCCGCCTTGTCATCTATGTCTTCTGTAATATCGTGTAAATCGTCAAGATCTACACCAATTGCTGCCATTCGTGACTGCGTTAAGTTAACTGATGATGCAAATTCGTCTATCGTTACCATTCTATTTAATTTAGTATCTATGTCTTTTTTCATTTGTGCTAATGCTTCATCTGCAATCTGACCAGATTCTATAAGTTTACCTAAGAATGTAATATCATCTAGTATTTTTCTTAACTGACTGACATAACTCTGTATTGTTTTTGGATCATTTAGATCAGTGAACACAGCGACTCTTTCATCAGTCTTTTTATATTGTTCACCTAATTCTGCTACACGATCGTTTGCTTTTTGAACACCAAGATACAACCCTGATGTAAAGCAAAATAAACCACATGCAGCTATTGCTATTGCTTGCTTCATATTTTTACCTCAATTCCTATTTTAGCTTTATAAAATTCTTTGCCCTGAAGCTTGGATATTTCGCCTACATTATACAGCCTAATTTTTTCAGTAAGCTTGTATGACACTTTAAACTTGTCTTCAAATTCAAATGTATCTCTACCGTCTTCTTCACTTGGTGGAAAGTATCCATCAAAAGAAACATCAACTTCTATTTTATCATTGTAATACGCTTTCTTTTTAGACATACCAAAAGATACGAATGTTACAAAGTTTTTACTGAATAGATTTTCGTTTGTATTACGACTGGTAAAACCGAATGATATACTTTTAAAACTTCTTCTTGCATCAATTTTTAGATACCTTACATCTTGGCTTTGTTTGTCCATATACTCAGGTTTGAAATAAATGCCATTGTCAAACTTATACCAAAACAAATCATCTATGTAGAACTCACCAAGTTCTCTTTCCCACTGTCTGTTAGCATAAAAATTATCATTGCTTATTCCAATACTAACCTCATAATCATCTGGGTTAGGCTGTGTATTTGGTGTCCTTGCAGCGAATGAACTAAATAACATTACACCTGCTAATAAACTGTCTAATACCATTCTATTCTCCTAGCCTATTTTTAATAAGCTTTTTTGTTTTTGCGCCAACAAATCTTTCTATCTCTTTGTCACCGTCCATTATAATTGTAGTTGGAACTGAACGAACAACAAATTCTCTCGCTAAATCCTCATTAGAATCAATATCAATTATCTCTATAGGAAGGCCATCTGATTTTAGCTCTTCCATAATTGGTTTAAACTGTTGACAGGGTCCACACCAAGTAGCTGTAAAATACTTTGCTGTTTTCATTTTAGTCTCCTGTTAAAGAACTCATCTATGAATCCCTTTGCTGTATACATTATCCCTAGATAGAAAGAGATTTCTATTATCTCCATATATCCTATTGCGTTTAGTGCATTTATGTCCATTCTTCTCTCCTTCCGAAGTCGTTTTTTTCTATTCTATTTTTTAAGTGTCGCTTATACCATATAAGAAACAAAAACATTTTTATCTTATCAACCGTGTATCTGATAATATCTCTCAACTGCCAACTCCTTATGTTTTGCCTCAACAACAATATCTAGTTCATGACCGTAAGTTTCGATCTTCTGATAGACATAGTCAGAGTGTGCTTGTGCTCTTATCTTTGGATCTTCTTTCTCTTCACTCCTTGACTCTGAGTAGTGGAAACACGGTGTGATTCCTTCAGGCCAAGTAGATGCTGCAAGTTCGACGGCAGCACGTTCCGAAAGATCACCAGGGCAAAACCTATGGTGGTGATAATCAAATACAATTGGAATACCAATTCGCTTATATACAAAATCATATAACTCCTGTGTTGAATAACATGTTGCCTTGTCATCGTTCTCTACAGTTAGTCGCGTCTGGACTGACTCAGGAAGGCGTTGAAAGTTTTTAACAAAGCGCTCTATCGCATTTTCTTTTTCGCCGTAAACGCCGCCGGCATGAATATTAATTTTATTGTATGGTGTTCGCGATAAACCCATCATATCAAATACTTCACCGTGTATCGTCAAATCATTGATACAGTTTTGAACTACATGTTCGTGAGGTGACGTAAGAACGTTAAATTGTCCAGGGTGTGTTGTTAACCTCAGACCGTGTGTGTTTGCTTTTGTGCCTGCTGAGTGTAACCATTGTTTAATCTCTTCTAGATCTTTAAGATCTGACCAGTCATATTCTGTTTTCCAAGGTATCATTGTAGATGAAATCCTGAAAAGTTTGTAACCTTTTGCAATATTCCAATCTACTATCTTGTCCAGATCTCTTACATTTTTAAGAATTAATTCTGAAGCAAGGTCAGTACCTTTTGCTTCAAATGTGCGTTTAATCATTTTGCGACCTGTTGTAATCCTACCCACGCCCTTTGGTTGTCCGCCATATTGTTGTGGATAACTCAGTTGCATATTAATGCATGCATAGCCTAAATTCATTTGCCCCTCTTTGTTTTTAATTACCATTTTCTACTTTCATTAATTATGTAGTTATAACTATCATCTGTTGATTGCCAGAATGCAGTTATGATTTCCCATTTCTTATGTTGCTTACAATACTGCGTCATCTTTTCTTTGTGATAAAGATCAACAGGTTTTGCGTACACATGATTGGTCTGCCTAAGTTTATCATACACTGTATATCCTACAGACTGCTTTATTGTGACTGATTTGTTTATAGCACCATTTGATGCTGTTGTACACCTTGTGTGTGTCAATAATAAAAAGCCGATTATAAACCACTTAAGACTTTTTAGTACGACGTCTACGATATTTTCTTTTAGGTTTAACAACTTTCTTTTCTTCTTTGCCAAGAATAAACTCTTGGACTTGTTTCATTACTTCTATGATCTTCATTAACTGTGTCCCATCTGTGTTTGCATCTCAAGTGCAGTAGCTAAATATAGATTTAATACCTTATCTGTTGGCTGTACATTGAGATTATTGTTTTGGAATATTTCCCATGAGTCTTTTGCATATTTTCCGATGCCGTGTAAGTTAATCGGATCAGTAAAGCCATCAATATATTCTTGGCTGAATCTTCTAAGTGTTGCTGCTCTCTTGTATTGCATGCCGAGCGGCATTAACAGTTCTGACAACTCTGTAAGCCCGGCGTTTGCCAGTGCTTGTGGTGTAGGATAATCATCAAACAGTTTGTGTCTGACTTTGTCCACTTGTTTTCTAGTTGTGAGATTTAACATAATACAACAGACCAGCATTCTCCATGGGTCATTTTTATATATATCTTGCAAAAGTCTCAAATTGCGAATTTTTATCATATAACTTCGACGATTCTCGATTCTCTTACTGCTGTTAATTCCCAATCATTTGGATTAGTGGACATAAGTTCACCAATTTTCTTTTCAACAACTGATACTGATGTTGCTTCACTTACAAGAATTTCTTCTTTTAGTTTCTTAATTTTAGTATTACCTTTTGTGCCTACAGGTACTTCTATTTCCTGTACAACTGTTGCGATGTAGTATTTCATTTATTTTCCTTTTCTTTCGTTATTATTAAAATTAAAGTTGTCATTCCGCCAAGAAGCATGAGCATCATCATTACAATTGATTCGATCATACCTGCCGTCCGTTACTATAAACTGTTTTGCAAACAGGAAATCTTAATGAGAATTTTCCTGTCTTGTCTTGTGATTCTTCAAAATACTGAACAGTGATTTCTTTGCCAACAATATCTTTTGGATTATTGTAGTAGTGATTTCTCTGATCCAATGTAAAACCTGATCCAACAGATACAGTATTTCCTTTGTGCTCGATTAACACATTAGTCATAGTCTGTATTGTAACTTCTTGTTTAAGTTCTTTATCAACGATCCTGAATGGTCCGTACTCAATGTCTTTGACAATATATTCTTCATCGTGCATCTTCTTAACTTTAAGAATATCATTAGAACGCTTACCCTTGTAAGGTACATCTTTACGAAGCATAATACCTTCCCAACCCATTGACTCAGCCATCTCTAATAGACCAACAATCTCATCTTTATCTTCAACAAACTCATGAGTTACAACATCGATTGGAAAGTCATGATCCCATAGTGGGTTACCGATCTTCCAATGTATATCATCATAACGTGCTGCAAAAGCTCTGTGTTCGCTTGATACACCAGAATCAAACTCTTCAAGTGTAAGAATATCGAACACCTTGAATTTAGGATTTTTAATTGTGTGATCTTTACGTCTGATCTCTTTAATAACTGATTGAAAGTTTTCATCTCCGTTATCATCAACAATACATAACTCACCGTCCAACACAATGTTTTCATCCATGATAGAATGTTGTGCAATAGCATCTGTAACATTGCCTAACGTAAAGAATTCTTTGCCTTGACGTGAAAAGTATTTTACAGTGCCGTTTTCGATGCGCATGATAACTCTTACACCGTCAAGTTTTCTGGACCACATCCATGTATATGAACTAGGATCAAAGCGTTTCGCGTAGTCTTCATATTTTGTAGCAAGAGCAACATCAAATGTAGGAATCAAACCAGGAATAACTCTGTTAATTAGTTTTGCATCACAACGTGCTTTTAAGTTTCTACCAAAAATAAGTGATAACGGAAAGTCTGCACCAATTCTACGTCTGTAATTATTAACACAGCCTAGCGCAGTGTGACCTGTAATATTTCTTTCGCTTAACATCTTGAGAAGATCGAATATAGTGCCGTCAAACTCAAAGTTAAGATCTTCACGTTTTAGAATATTCTTCCAAGTTACACCAAACTGCATATAAGAATTATATGTTACTGATACCAGTTTTTGTAATTCTGTGTCAGGAATTAAATAGTCTTTTAAAACTTGTACTTTGTCGTTGGTGCTAGTTGTAGCATTAAGACGATCGTGAAGACGATTAAGATTAAACAGTAATTCTCTGTCTCTTGGTGTGTTAACCAATCTACGATTATTCATTATGCATACTCCCAATGACCGTTAATAGCAGCATCAAAATCAGGATTAGCTTCACAGTATGCATCAAAATCAAAATCATCATCTGTATCATCAAAACTAGCAGTGATAAATGGACCGTCTTCGTCAACATCAACATCAAAGTCACCTGCAATGTAGTCTGGAACATCTCTGTCCAAATCAATTTCTGTTGAAATAAAATCAGGAATAAACTCTACACCTGGAGAAAGCGCAACGCCGTCTACATATTGTGGTTCGTTCTCATCCTGTTCTGCTAGTTCCTGAAAATAACTTGTATCTAGTAAATTTCCCATATTATCTGTAACCTCTTTGTTTATTGATTGTAAATCTATCATATTTGATATACTAATCTAGCCCTTTTTAGCGACAAAGTAAAGGCTTTTTTTTGCTTTTTTTAAAGTTTTTTTAGAAGTTTCCATCTGCAACCTGGAAAGTATTTAAACCTTCACTTCTCCACATATCAACTACTTTTGTTCTATCGTCTACAACTAAGAATACTGATTCTTTTCCTAGTTCTTCCAGCCACTCTTTTTTAAGCTCTGCATCATCAACAAACTTCATATGTTTCGGTCTCATCCTTAACATATCCCAATTAATTTCATTCTGTTCCAACCATCTTTCTGTAGCTGCTTGAGTAACGTTTAGACGTCCTGAGAATATTGCAACTCTAAAGCCCTTATCAAACATCATCTTTGCCAATAACACGACGGGTAAATTAGGTTCATCTAATGCTATGTTCTTGGGATCAAAGAATACATCCCAGTCCATCTTCTTACTACCACTTTGTGCTAGATCACGCCTCTTTTCTATATTGGCAAGTGTGCCATCTAAATCGAATATAACTGTATTACGCATGTAAAGCCTCCAAAACCATTGAGTGACCGATCTCTTCAACTAAATCATCTTCTTCTTGAATCCCACAGTGATCATTACAGTCTGAACAAATCATATGATCTTCATATACATCAGCTGCACAGCAGTCAGATAAGATCTCATCTTCATCGTCATTAAAAGTTCCAGTTAATTGGATTGTAAAATTTGTATTTTTCATTATAACCTCTTATTTATTATGCTATAACTTAGCCCTTTTTCGCGACAAAGTAAAGGCTTTTTTTCACTTTTTTTAAAATAATTTTTTGTAATTATCTCCCTCTATCAAGTGTTCTGATGCATGCATATGTACTTTGTCCGGATATGCATTTAAGAATTTCTCAGCCATTGTGTAATAGTCATCATAAAACATACTAGCGTGTATCTTATAATTCGCTTGTAGTCCAAGACCTTTGATTACTTCATATGTTGGGTATGCTATTTCCCAGTTAGTTGCTGACATGTCTGTTGTTCTAAACTTCTGTACAACATCGTTCTCCACATGATCTTCAAACTTCTGCATAAATGCGTCTATAACATCATCTTTGTTTCTTTTGATTATGTGTATCTGTACATCAAAATTCTCTACTAGCCAAGGTATGTGTGGCAACCAATAATGTCCCATATCGAGATGTGTGTTACAGTCAGGACTCCACTCGACAAGTTGTTTAACACGGTCTACAAATCTTTTTCTGAGCATGTCTGTATGGTTGTGATTTTCTATATCCCACGGAAGCATGAATTGTTCATCACCCATCATCGCAGACGGTATGTCTGGATCAACTTTAATCTTTTCCCATAGTGTACTGTGACCGGATCTGTTAACTCCGGTAACGTATATGTGTTTTATTTCTCTCATATTAGTATTGCCCTTTTTTCTGTACGAGTTAGGTGATGGTAATCCAGAATATAGACACACATCATCTGCTAACACTTTATTTTCTTTAGTATGTTTAGGTTCATACGGACACATTAAGCATCCGTGCCCACAACAATAACCCCTGTCTTTTAAAAACTCTCTAGATAACATTTAAATAGGAAGTATATTCAATAAGATGTATGTGTCCATTGCAACTTTAATTATAAAACCCAGGCCGATACCAATACCGACCCCGATCAAAATTAATACTATATCAAAATCATCATTCATGTGTCTTTAACGAAAAAATTTTTTCCGGCCCTAATTTAATTCCGGGGCGAACTCATATGCTTCGTCAACCACCAGAAATGTTAATATCCATTTGCGATCCGGACCATCATCCCACTCCTCATAACCGGATAACTTACATGTATTGGTGGTCATACGATCCACCACCTCATCCATCTGACTCTCAGTATTACATATAATCAGTATCTCGTTACCCCGCGTACGGACCATCACTTTGTTTTCGGGCCGATTATAAACCGTATCATGCTTCATTACGCTCCTTACGTATCCGATACGGATTCCACTCTTCGCCGTCCTCAACCCAGTCATCTAAGTCCCAGTCGGGCTCGCGAATACCACGTTTGACTTCAAGATTATCTAGCTCTTCCGTGGCATGTAGGAGAGCACTTTCAAGCTCTTCTTTTTTATGCCTATACCATGCGAGCCTACCGATATAGAATGCTCTAGCTAATAAGAATCCGATAGCCGCATATAATAGTTCATTCATAATCCGTTCCTTTAGTTATAAGTATCACGATCCCTTAGCTTTATTCATACTAGCCGGAAGAGCGTGACCCTCTATTTTTAATTGTTGCTCGATCTTAGACTCTAAAATCTGTTTCCAATTGAGCGGTGCGCTAAGACTCTCTATCAGACTATTAGTAATGGTAATCCGCTTCATCTTAGCCGACGGGGTAGGGACGATAGCAATAAACTTAATATGCGTATACCCTAGGTCGTTCATAATCCGGACTATATTGATATTGGTAGGATCGGCAAACCCCTTATTAATTGTACGGTGTTCACCCCTCTCATACATCTCTAGGCGCTGCCCGAACTTGTATGTCTCACCCACCTTTAAGACTTCTATGCCCTCGGTACCCGGCCTGTATGCTATCATAATATAGGCACCCGGCCCCACCGTATTTAGGGTCTTCCGATCTGTACCGCGGTTAGTTTTATAGTCTGTATGTAGGTGAAAGGTAGATCCTCGTAGGCCGTTGGTTGGGTTGGTCCACGGATCCGAGATCTCCAGTTCTCCTAATATCTTGCACTCTAGTTCGTCATCCGGCTTGGAGCCGTATTTGGCTAGCTCGAGTATCTTTTGTAATGTCTTGGTGTATTTCATAATAACCTCTTATTAAGTATAGGTAAACTTAACACTTATTCCGGTAAAAGTAAAGGTTTATTTTCCAATAAGGTTAAATAGTTGTTACGGCATGCCGTATATAGTATATATTTTAGTATAGGGTAAAAAAGTATACGTGACATAAAATTGACCTTGTGTGAGAAGAAATAAAAAAAGGAGCTCTCGATTTCGGCAGAGAGCCCCTGATTTTGCTTAACGGAGGTTAGTTAATTATTCGGCATCTTCAACATCGGTGAATAGCTGTTCCTCAGCGGAGTCTCCGGTGAACTTCTGCAGGACCTGTTTTACATAGGTTCTCTCGGATTCCAATCCACCAGTATTATCGAAACGTGGGAGGATAGTTACCTCGGCGGCCTCGGCCAGTGTAAACCCATCGGATAAGAGACCAGCGGCTTCTACGGAGGTTCTTGTACTTACGTGTGTACTTAATTTACCTTCATCACCAGCAGATTCTATACGTGTCATATAGGATAACTCGGCTAGATTGGTTAGTACCTCGGTATCTACTGTTGGGTATAGTGCGGATAGTAGACCTAATTCCTGGTCCTTGTTTAGGACGTCCATCTCTATCTGTGTAAACCTATCTACCAATGCTCTGTCCATAACTCTGGTTGAGGTGTATTCGTTACCGACATTAGCTGTCGCGATAAATGTTACCCCTTTTGCAACCTTAATGGTAGCCTGTCCATCGGCTTCATCCAACCGAAGGTATCTTTGTCCTTCGTCTAACACGGTCATTAGGATGTTCCACGCATCTGGATGAGCCCTGGATAACTCATCTAGAAGTATAACGGCATTTTCAGTCTGTATAGCCTTAACAAATAATGACTCGGTGAAATAAGTACCTGAGTCTTTGTTAAAGTGCGTGTTACCAATTAAGGTAGCTCGGGGGTCTTGCGTTGCGCCTAAGTTGAAGTAGAAGTCAGGCCTATCTAATGAGGTTACAAGGGCCTTAGCTGACATTGTCTTACCGCAACCGGCAGGACCTGTCATCATTATATTCTTACCTCTTACCGCGGAACGCACCAGATATTTCCACTTTAGCTCATTCATAACTAAACTTCCAGGTTTGAGCTTGTAACTGGTATGGATAAAGTTGAGTATAGCATCATTATCAGCAGGTATCTCTACCGCCTCAGTAGCCGCAGGAATATTAGCGCGAGTATTAAATTCATCCATCGGTACAGGTCTCCAATAAGGACGTCCTGTAGAGCCGATGATCTCAGCTAGTGCGTTATTATCTTCTAATGCCACGGTCTTCCACTTCTTAGAAGGACCGTTAACTTTATTACCATTAACGTCCATTGCAACTAGACGTGTACCACGTTGTTCTATTTTAACAACCTGTGTATCTGGATTTAAATTGTATTGTTTCATGTGTAACCTCTGTTATTCTTATTTATTTGATACCTTAATCTAACCCTTTTCTGGGACAAAGTAAAGGCTTTTTTTGAAATAAATGAAAATAATTTAGTAAATATCAGGAGGCATGTCGAAGTCTTGGTCGGGGATATATGTGCTATCCCCATCCTCGGTAGCAAAGTCTTCGGTCTTGGGCTGGAATCCGTTGGCACGGTGTAAACCCTGTAGGTGGCGACGCTCTCCAACGTTTAGCTTCCTACGTTCAAAGAACTCTTGTACATCCAGCATATCAAATAACACCTTAGAATTAGTAGTATTCCCCATCTTTATATAGGGCAGGGAGCCGTTCCTCCTCCAATTATCGATGGTCACTTCCGTTACACGCAGCTCCATTGCTAAGTCTTTTTTGGTCCAGTATCTGCGGTCCTCCGTCTTAAAGGTAGCCATTATCTGATTGTCCTTTGTATATACTGTATGTCAAAATGTCATATATACTGTTATTCACTTGCAACGCCGGGAAAAAAGAAATTTTCGACACGCGCGCGAGCATAAGAGAGTTATTTATAAGTACATGCATTATAGATATAAATAGGCATTAACTCTAAAAACAACCGTACTTAAGCCCTGGAATATAGGTAGGAGTACGGAGGATGTGACGTATCATCACCACAGCCGTTGCTTAACCCACTATACAGTCCTTTACTACAGATATAAGCAGTGTAATTAGTGTATTAGTGTGTATCGGTGTATATGTGGGGATGTAGCGGATAGGATGAGCATGAGTCGAAGAGGCCGGAAGTGTCTCAGTAAAACCGGATCGGAATTGTATTATCCGCTTCTTCCGAGGAAGCATTACCTACTCATGCTCGAGTATAGGATCCTAAGTATTAATATCTATATAGGGACGGGGACCTGATTATCTATTAGCTTTGGGTTTATATTGGAGAGGATGCTGCTTCATAGCTAGTTCCAACCTATCCATAACCGTCTCCAATCCGTTACCTGTATAAAAGTCTTCACCTATCTCCTCACTTATTCTCCGATAATCCGCTAAACTACTACGGTACTT
>TARA_R110002020_G_scaffold154714_3_pt1 | contig 46016 bp, 38 predicted proteins | sample TARA_R110002020 | Tara Oceans TARA_R110002020 (sample SAMEA4396489) | marine metagenome | biome: Westerlies Biome; feature: [MES] marine water layer (ENVO:01000295) within the mesopelagic zone...; material: water (ENVO:00002006), including particulate matter (ENVO:01000060) such... | reverse complement strand
TCTCATAATATCTAACATGTTGCTTAAAGTTGATTTTGGTAATGAAATTCTGGACCGCTTTTTGTTTTTTAAATTAAACGATACCTGGCAGTACCTTTTCTATTATGATATTCCGTGGCAACTCATTTACAGCAATTGCCTTATTTTACTGGCTTACTCAATTGTAAGCGTAGCAATTGGTATTTTTATTTTCAATAAACAAGATGTAGGATGATAAGAGTGATTAGTGTTTGTATTTTGATTTTAACGGGTTGTTTTTCCTGGTCACAGACGATCGATAACGATCTGCTTGAGATTAAAGAAAGACTTGATGTCGTAAATCAATTTACAGCAGATCTGGAAATGACTGTAGACATTTCATTTATAAATATGCCTCAAAAACATGCTGAAATCACCTATGAACGCGGCAAAGACCTAAAAGTAAATTCTGAGGATTTTGTACTTATTCCCAAACGCGGATTAGATTTACCTTTAAACGAAATCTTTAAATATGATTTTATAACGGTAGATCGCGGTATGCAAGAGAGAAATGGTGAGAATTATAAAATGATAAATATTATTCCTACAGATGACCGGGCAGATTTTTCTATCGCTACACTTCTACTTGACACGATCAATAAAAGAATTTCAGAATCTCGCATAAATACTAAAAAAGACGGCGCCTACACGGTAAAGATGGCTTACGCCAAAAAAGACGATATCTTGCCCAGCGATGTAGAAGTTGATTTTGAAGTCGAACGCATGCGATTACCCTTGCGCTATATGGGAAAAGAAGCAGATGTTGACAAAGAAAAATACCGCTCAAAAGAGGTAAAAACCGGTAAAATCTACCTTAAAATCAGCAATTATAAGATAGATTCTAAAACCGCTTCTTAGTAGTTAATCCACTTTTTAAGATCAAAAACGTGCATTTGCGCAGGTATATTGGCAAATGGTTTTTTCACGAGGCTTTCATTACTTACATAAATTCGCTTTCCATCAGAAGAAGTAATACCTTCTATCTGATGAAAAGGAAGAGCCAGCATGATCTTACGCTTATTGCCTGAAAAGAAATCATTGTTTTTAAACTGTGAGCATATATAAATAAAAGGCTCGAGCGACTTACTGTACCCGCAAAGTAGCACAGTGTTTTTTGCTTTTACATAAGTTGCGCCGGTGACCAGACCATTAATAGGATAAGTACTTTTTAACGCTGCGGTATAACTTCCCGGCAAAATGGGCAGCTCATAAATTGCCGTTCCGGTTTTGGTCCATTGTTTTGTAAATAAGTAGATCTTCTCGTCTTTAATCACAAATGCCTCGCAGTCAAAATCTGTTGTGTTAGGTGCAGCTTTCGCGAAAGCTTCCTGATCTGGATATTTAAAATTTATTACCTCTACCTCGGGATCATCTTTTAAAAGAGAGGTTTTGCTAATTTTAAGAATCTTTAGATCCTGCCTAATGCCGGTGTAATTATTGCCAAAATCGCCTAAATAAATGTAATTATCGTCCTGGGTGATATCTTCCCAATCTACATTTTTAAAGCCGTTTAAAGTATACGTATGCGAGATTGCACCCGTTAATGTATCAAGCTCATAAAGATGGGGATCGTTGCCATCATTATGCGTCAATAAATGACCATTAAATGCAATTAGGCCAGAAGTTTCATTCACGCTTTTAGGCAGAGTAACCGAAGTTTCCGGTTTAGCGATAACTTCTACATAAATACAGCTGCCATCATTTTCTTTCGCAGAAGCGTCATAATTTGAAGCAAGTGAATCTGTACAGCCACTCGCCTGCCCAAACAATGACGCACTACAAAGCACGAAGATTATTAAGAAATATCTCATTTCGCTAATAGCAAACTTATTGTGCCATTTGAGGCTGTTCTGGTTTTTTAAACAAGTCGACAAACGCCTGCCCAAGAAACTCAACAAGATTACCCGCAATTAAACTCTCATAACTGGTATGACTTATAGCGATATCGCCGGCTCTGCCATGCAAATAAACTCCAAATATCGCCGCATGAAGAGGATCGTATTGTTGTGCCAGTAAACCAGTAATTACCCCGGTTAGCACATCGCCGGCTCCTGCAGTTCCCATACCTGGGTTGCCTGTATTGTTGATATAAAGCTTGTTATCGTAAACCGTAATAGTATGCGCACCTTTAATTACGAGAACAATGTCATGCTCTTTTGCAAATTGTTTAGCTTTCTCAAGTTTATCAAAATCGTCTTCCCACTCACCTATCAATCTTTCAAGCTCTTTAGGGTGCGGAGTTAAAATAGATTTATTGGGTAAATATTGCAGAAAATCGGGATTTTTAGCCAAAATATTCAGCGCATCAGCGTCAACCACCAGCGGTTTTTTGTTTGACTTTAGAAAGTCTCCAAATGCTTTAATGGTTTGACCTTCTGTCCCCATACCCATACCAATCCCGATCACATCAGGATCAAGTTCAAAATCTATTTCCTCCAGGTATTTACCGCGATGTCTGTCTGCTACAACCATTGCTTCAGGAAACGCGGTTTGCATGATATCTACACCAAGTGCAGGTACAAAAGCAGTTACCAGCCCGCTGCCGGAATGTAAACATGCTTTTGCAGACATGGTGACTGAACCCATTTTACCATAACTCCCGCCTATTATAAGACTATGACCGTTTGTACCCTTATGTGAGAATTTTGTTTTAGGCCTATACATCTGTTGAGCTTCAAATTTGTCTATAAGCTCAATATCTGTAGGTGTAGCTGCCATATATTCTGCGTCAAGCCCAATGTCTATAACCGTCCAGTTGTCAATATATTTACCGGTTTGTGGTAAGAAAAAAATGAGTTTTGGAAACTGAAAAGTGAGCACCGTCGTTGGTTGTATAAATACTTCATCTTCTCCCGGCACTTTATCCATATATAAACCTGATGGAATATCAATAGATAGAACATAAGCTCCAGAATTATTAATGCGCTCATAAAGTGCATGCACCCATTCATCTACCGGGCGATTATAACCTATACCAAAAAGTGCATCAATAACGAGATCTGTACTTCCGATTTCTGGTATATCCTGACCGATTTTTATGACTTCTGGCCAGTTTTTTGTTTGCTGCTTTAAGCGGTCATAAGCCAATAGAAAATCTTTAGAACGATGATCGCTGTAATTAACGATATAGGTTTTTACGTTGTAACCTTTCTCAATTAAATTTCTTGCGATTACAAGTCCGTCGCCACCATTATTCCCTATTCCACAAAATACTTTAATAGGCACCGCGCCGCCCTGCAGGCGTTGATCGATCCAGTTAAAGGCATAACCGCCGGCACGCTCCATAAGATTTATAGAAGGAATATTCTCCTTTGCTAGTGTTGCTTTATCCGCTTCATATATTTGCTTCTGGCTAAATATTTTCATGTTTTGTGTTTAATTGTTTGAATAATTCGCAATGAAATAACAGGAATTTACGTTTCATTAATAAAAAATCTGTTTAAATGATAAACGCTGACAAATCCCTAAAAATGGACTAAAAGTCTTGTCTATCCCCGTAAAAATAATACTTTTGAAGGCAACATCATTCAACAATGAAGGCTATTCTAAATACAATAATCTCTACTGGCGCTGCTACATTTAGCACGCAAGCTTTCATTATTATTACCCCTTTGGGGGGGTATACAAAAAACATATAACTTTCACATCTGTTTCGTTTACACGAAAAATTCTCATATTAAATTCATTTACAACACATAAGCTATGCGTGTTTTAAAATTTGGTGGTACTTCTGTAGGAAGTGTAAAAAACATCAATCAAGTCATAAAAATTGTTTCAGAAGCATCTAAAGAGCAGAAAATTGCAGTAGTAGTTTCAGCAATTGGTGGTATTACAGATCTACTTTTGAAAACAGGTACTGAAGCCAGTACTAAAGATGAAGCGTACAAAAGCACCTTTCAACATATTAAAGAAAAACATCTTGAATTTACGTCAACGCTAATTCAAGATGATCAGGGAGCAATTGATGAAGTTACAGCTCTGCTAAAAGAACTTGACGAACTGCTATACGGTATTTATCTTATTAATGAACTTTCACCTAAAACTATAGATAAGCTTCTATCTTATGGTGAGATTCTTTCGTCCTCAATTATTGCACGAGCGATGTATACGCAGGACTTAGATGCCAAACAAAAAGATAGTCGAGATCTAATTACGACTAATAATAAACACACAAAAGCATCTGTAAATTATAAAGTTACATACAGTCAATTAAACTATTACTTTACTAAGGCTAAACAAAGAATTACTGTATTACCCGGTTTTATCGCCAGTTCAGAATCTGGAGAAACTACAACCTTGGGTCGTGGTGGCTCAGATTTTACAGCTGCAATTGTAGCTGCGGGATTGAGTGTAGATCAACTTGAGATCTACACAGATGTTAGCGGTATGTTTACAGCTAATCCCAAGATCGTTAAACAGGCAAAACCTATCGCAGATATCTCTTATCATGAGGCGATGGAGCTTTCTCATTTTGGCGCTAAAGTGCTTTACCCGCCCACAATTGTGCCGGTGATGAGCAAGAATATTCCTATTCTTATTAAAAACACGTTAGAACCAGATGCGCCCGGAACGATAATCCACAACAAAGAAGAGAACACCGGCAACCCAATTAAAGGAATAAGCAACATTAGCAAGATCGCCTTGCTTACGTTAGAAGGCGGCGGCATGGTAGGAATTCCCGGTATTAGTAAACGCTTATTTGAAACACTTTCTGCTCAGGGTATAAACATTATTCTCATTACACAAGCCTCCAGTGAACACAGTATTTGTCTTGGCGTTATGGAGGAAGATGCGGGCCGAGCTAAAACAGCTGTTGATGAAGAATTTCAAAATGAAATCTCACTAAACCGCATCGATCCGCTTACGCTGGAAATAGGTCTTTCTATTATCGCATTGGTAGGCGACAGAATGAAAAGTCATCAGGGTATTAGCGGTAAAATGTTTAGTACGTTGGGTAAGAACAACGTGAATATTCGCGCTATCGCTCAAGGCGCAAGCGAAAAGAATATATCTGCAGTAATTGCCGAAAAAGACGTAAAAAAGGCATTAAATAGCCTCCACGAGCGATTTTTTGAAGCGCAGCGTAAGCAATTAAACCTTTTCATCACCGGCGTTGGTAATGTTGGCAGCAGATTACTAAAGCAGATTTCGCAGCAGCAGGATTATTTAAAAACACAACTCAATGTAAATCTTCGGGTTTTAGGTTTAAGTAATTCTCGCCAGATGGTAATTAAAGAAGGTGGAATTGACCTTTCAAAATGGGAAGAAATTTTAGCCGAAGGTGAGCCTGCAAGTATTGATGGTTATTATGAGAAAATTGTTTCACTTAACCAGCGCAATAGTGTTTTTGTAGATATTACCGCAAATGCAGATGTTGCCGCAGTTTATGACAAATATCTAAAGCAGAGTATCGCTGTGATCGCATGTAATAAAATTGCATGTTCAGCCGACTTTGATAAATATATGGAGCTTAAGACGCTTAGCACAGATTATAACGCACCACTCCTTTTTGAGACGAATGTGGGCGCAGGTTTACCCATAATTGATACGTTGAATAATTTGATCGCTTCCGGAGATCGCGTTACTCGCATACAGGCGGTTCTTTCGGGAAGTTTGAATTTTGTCTTCAACAATTTCGCTCCGGGCGGAAATTTCCATGACGTGGTTCAGGAAGCTAAAGCAGAAGGTTTTACAGAACCAGATCCTCGTATTGATCTAAGCGGAGTTGATGTTGCGCGGAAGATCTTGATTTTAGCTCGTGAAAGCGGACTTAAAATGAACTTAGAAGATATAAAAAATGAGCCGTTTTTAACTGAAAAAAACCTGAATTCTGGCAGTGTAGAGCACTTTTTTGAAACACTGAAAGAAGATGCCGCGCATTTTGAAAAACTTGTAAGTGAGGCAAGCGCAAAAAATTGCCGACTTAAATATGTGGCTCAACTTGACAATGGTAAAGCCAGCGTAGGATTGCAGGAAATTCCGCAGGGACATCCTTTTTACAATCTTGAAGGTAAAGACAACATTGTTCTTTTCTTTACAGATCGTTATCCAGAGCAGCCTTTATTGATAAAAGGTGCCGGAGCCGGTGGTGATGTAACCGCTTCAGGATTATTTTCAGATATCATACGCACACGCACCTTCTAACCGCAAATTATGAGAGAAATACGGGTTTTTTCCCCCGCCACCGTAGCAAATGTAAATTGTGGTTTTGATGTTTTAGGTTTCGCACTTGAAGGTTTAGGTGATGAAATGGTTCTGCGAAAAGTCGCTAAAAAAGGCATTTTTATAACTAAAATCACCGGTGCAGATCTTCCGCTTGAAGCGAAAGAAAATGTAGTGGGCGTCGCAGGTTTAGCAATGCTTGAACACCTTGGTATTGATTATGGTTTTGAAGTTGAAATTCATAAAAAAATAAGACTGGGTAGCGGTGTAGGAAGCAGCGCTGCCAGTGCCGCCGGAATTGTTTATGGCATAAATCAGTTTCTTGACAAACCACTTTCTAATCTCGAACTTACAAGGTTGGGTATGAAAGGTGAAGCCATAGCCAGCGGGAATGAGCATGCAGATAATGTAGCGCCATGTTTATACGGTGGCTTTACTTTGATAACAGGTTACGATCCTTTAACGATCGTACCTCTGCCCTTTCCTGATGATCTGTATGTAACGATTATTCATCCTCATATTGAGATAAAAACTAAAGAAGCGCGACAGTTGTTGCCTAAACAGGTTGAGCTTTCTTCAGCGATTCAGCAAACGGGAAACCTGGCAGGTCTAGTAGCCGGATTATTTTTAAAAGATTATAAGCTCATTGGCAAAAGCACAAAAGATGTTTTAATAGAACCAGCACGCAAATCCCTCATTCCACATTTTGATTTATTGAAAGAATCAGCATTCAAAAATGGCGGAATAGCATTTGGAATTAGCGGCTCAGGTCCTTCAATGTTTACTTTAAGTAAAGGGGTGGAAACTGCTAAAAATGTAGAGTTTGAATTACTTTCCATTTTGAAAGAAAAAAATTTAGAAACCGATAGTTATGTCTCACCGGTTTCACATGCAGGCAATCACATTATAGATAAAAAATAACCTACCTGTAGGATAAAAGAATAGCATAATATGCAATATTATAGTTTAAATGGCCAGGCGCCGGAAGTAGCTTTAGAAGAAGCGGTGGTAAGAGGAATTGCCCCGGATAAAGGATTGTATTTTCCTGAAAGTATAACACCGCTCCCCGCTTCCTTTTTTAAGAATATTGAGAATTTAAGCAACAATGAGATCGCTTTTGAAGCGATAAAACAGTTTGTAGAAGGGAGCATTCCTGATGATAAGTTAAAAGAAATTATAGCAGATGTGCTTTCTTTTGATTTTCCGTTAGTTGAAATTGAAGAAGATATTGCCGCTCTCGAGCTTTTTCATGGTCCTACAATGGCTTTTAAAGACGTTGGCGCAAGATTTATGGCGCGTTGCCTGAGTTATTTCTCTTCACAAAAAGAAACTCAGGAACCGGTAACCGTTCTTGTAGCAACTAGTGGTGATACAGGCGGCGCAGTAGCAAGAGGTTTTTTAAATGTAGAAGGCGTAGATGTTGTAATTCTTTACCCAACCGGTAAAGTGAGCGATGTTCAGGAAAAACAGCTTACTACTCTTGGTGCAAATATTACAGCTCTTGAAGTTGACGGAGTTTTTGATGATTGTCAGCGCATGGTAAAACGTGCTTTTCTGGATGAAGAAATCACCGGTAAACGTAAGTTAACTTCGGCTAATTCTATCAATATCGCTCGATGGCTACCTCAATTATTCTATTTCCTTTTTGCCTATAAACAGGCGAAAATCAAGGGAAAAGAACTGGTTTTTTCAGTTCCCAGTGGGAATTTTGGTAACATCTGTGCAGGTATTGTGGCCCATAAACTGGGTATGCCGGTAAAGCAATTTGTAGCTTCGGTAAACAGTAACGATATCGTGCCAAACTACCTAAAAACCGGTAGATATGAGCCAAAACCTTCCGTAGCGACAATAAGCAATGCGATGGATGTAGGGGATCCCAGTAATTTTATACGTATTCAGAAACTTTTTAATAACGACCTGGAAGAGCTTTCGCGAAAGCTTACCTCCTATTCATATTCTGATGCTGAGACTAAGAAAGCGATGAAAGACATATTTGACGAGATAGGATATATTGCAGATCCACATGGGGCTGTAGGTTATCTGGGGCTCAAAAAATATATGGAAGATCATCCTGATGTGTACGGTATTTTCTTAGAAACCGCTCATCCTGTTAAGTTCTTACCTGTTGTAAGCGAAGTAATTCCACAAGAAATTCCAATTCCACAGCAAATTCAGGAAGTCATGCATAAGGAAAAAAAGGCGATTACTATAAGCGATTACGATAGTTTTAAGGCATTTTTAATCGGCGGTTAATCCTTCTTTTGATTGAGTTTTTGATACATTTGTGCTCTCTTAAAACGCACAAATGAAGTCAACAGCCTTAACTCAAATACACAAAGCCCTTGGTGCAAAAATGGTTCCTTTTGCAGGTTATAATATGCCTGTGCAATATGAGGGCGTAATTGCAGAACATGAAACCGTGCGCAATGGCGTGGGTGTTTTTGATGTATCACACATGGGCGAATTTCTCGCGTCAGGAGATAAGGCGATAGATTTGCTTCAACAAGTATGTAGCAATGACATTTCTAAAATAGAAGTTGGCGGTGCGCAGTACAACTGTTTACCAAATGATGAAGGCGGAATTGTTGATGACCTTATCGTTTACCGCATTCGCAAAAAAGAATATTTGCTTGTTGTAAATGCTTCAAACATTGAGAAAGACTGGGAGTGGATCACTAAACACAATACGTTTGATGTACAACTGCGAAATATTTCAGATAACTATTCGCTGCTTGCCATTCAGGGACCTAAGGCAATTGAGGCCATGCAGTCGCTAACTGAAACTGATCTTTCTGCAATAAAATTCTATAATTTTGTAGTAGCTCCTTTCGCAGGAATCGAGCATGTAATCATCAGCGCTACTGGCTACACAGGAAGTGGCGGTTTTGAGATCTACTGCGCTAATGAACACGCAGAACAACTTTGGAACAAGGTTTTTGAAGCCGGAGAATCTTTTGGAATAAAACCAATTGGCCTGGCGGCTCGTGATACTTTACGTCTGGAAATGGGTTATTGCTTGTATGGTAATGATATTAATGACAAAACATCGCCTATTGAGGCAGGTTTAGGTTGGATAACGAAATTCACAAAAGATTTTGTAAACAGCGAAAACCTTAAAAAAGAGAAAGAAAACGGCCCACAACGCAAATTAATAGGTTTTGAACTTGATGAGCGTGGGATACCACGTCACGATTATGATATCGTAGATGTATCTGGCGTAAAAATTGGAGTAGTAACTTCAGGAACTATGTCACCTTCTTTAAGTAAAGGAATTGGTTTGGGTTACGTTCCTGTGGAATTTTCAAAACCCGGAAGCAAAATTTTTGTACAAGTACGCAAGAATGCGATACCTGCGACCGTTGTAAAATTGCCTTTTTATAAAGCATAAGTTAATTTAAACAGAATCCCCTATTTCAAAATCTCATAAAATATTGATCCTTGGTGCCAGCGGTTTTCTGGGCAGTTCTTTATACAAAGAATTGTACCGTTATTACGATACCTACGGCACATATCACACGGGTAGAATTTATTCAGATAATAAGCATTTCTTGCATTATGACGTCGTTAATGATGACATTTATGAGCTGCTGAATAAAGTGCGGCCTACGATTGTTATTTCAGCAATAAGAGGTGATTTTGAAGGGCAGATTGATGCGCATGAAGATCTTGTTGATTATGCATTGCGCACAGGAACTTATATAATCTATCTTTCTTCAGCGAATGTCTTTGACGCATTTGTAAATTATCCTTCTTACGAATTTGATAAAACTTTATCTGAAAGCAAATACGGGAAGCTAAAAATACGCTGCGAGAATTTTCTACTTAGACAATTACCTGATGAGCAATACAGTATAATAAGACTGCCCATGGTTTTTGGTTTAAATTCGCCTCGCGTTCGCGAAATTAGAACTCAGGTGATGAATGGTGATCAGGTAGAGGTTTTTCCGCACCTTATCATGAATACCACTACAGACCGTAAGCTTTCGCAGCAGATACATTACATCATAAACAGGAATAAATACGGTATTTTCCACTTAGGAAGCAACGACCTTATTCATCACCAGGAATTTATTAATGAGATCATAGACAAGCTTGATCTTAAAGTAAGACCTCATTTTAAGTTGGTCTATACATCAAATTTTGATCGTTATCTGGCGGTTTTGCCCAAAGATAATAAGCTTCCGGGGCATTTAAGTATTACTAATGAAGATGTAATTTCAGAATCTCAAGTTTATTAAAACGATGAAACTTAATTTCAATATGAAAAATGCGCTATAAGAAACTCCTGATTTATACGCTAATTTTCATTTTGCAGATTATAGGTGTAAAAAGCCTGGTTCATTATCCTGAATTTGTAGAAAAATATTACTCTAACGGTATTTACCCGGTAATTTCAAAGGCTTTCAGATTTGTATTAGGCTGGATTCCTTTTTCATTTGGAGATATAATGTATGCTGTACTTATCATTTTCCTCATATATTCAATCATTAAGCTTATTCGCAAACGCTTTAAAAACTCTTTGAAATTTCTAACGGAAGCCTTGCTTATAGCGAATATTGTCTACTTAAGTTTTCACGTGCTTTGGGGCTTTAATTATTACCGGCAGCCGCTGCACAAGGTTCTTAAAATCGATAATGATTATACCACAGAACAATTGATAAGTTTAACGCAACGGCTTATAAAAAGATCTAACGAACTACATGCGCTGCTTGAGCCTGTTGATTCTAATGCTGTTGTTTTTAACCAAAGTATTTCTACAATATTTAATGAGAGTGTAAATGGTTATAACCAGGTTGAAGAATCGTTCCCCAAGCTTGATTATCCGCCTAAAAGCACTAAAAATTCGCTTTTCAGATATCCCTTATCTGTGATGGGTTTTAGCGGTTATCTCAATCCTATAACCAACGAAGCTCAAATCAACGGACTTATACCTCCTCACAGATGGCCGCTGGTGACTTGCCACGAGCAAGGTCATCAGCTGGGATTCGCTAAGGAAAACGAAGCTAACTTTATAGGGATAATTGCAACTACAAGTAATCCAGATAATTACTTTAAATACTCCGGTTATATTTTTGCCTTGCGCTATTGCCTGAGTGAAGTATATATGCGTAATCCACAAGCCGGCGAATTACTTAGAGATAAGATTAAAATTGGGATACTAAAAAACTATGCGCAATCGTATGAATTCTGGTCTTCTTATACCAATCCGTTAGAACCATATCTTGAAGCTTTTTACAGCAATTTTCTTAAAGTAAATAATCAGCCGGCCGGCATGCAGAGCTACAATTACGTAGTGGCACTGGTAGTCAACTATTTTAAAGTGAGAACTACACTACCTTAATGTTAAAGAATTCTTAATTAACAGTTATCGTTTTTAACAAGTTTTATCTTTAGAGAGCATAAATTAAATCCACTCTATAATGATTAAAAAATTATCCCTCCTGGGAGGTTTTCTGCTTTTGACATTTATGGTCAGGGCGCAGGACTACTTCCCTATTAATGATGGTGTAAAAACACAAAACACCAATTACACTATTCTAAAAAATGCCACAATTCACGTATCTCCGGAGCAAACCATAAATAATGGTTCGCTTTTAATCCAAAATGGAAAAGTAGTTGCCACAGGTAAATCTGTAAATGAGCCTAAGAATGCCGTTGTAGTAGATCTGGGCGGTAAACACATCTATCCTTCTTTTATAGAAGTTTTTTCAGGTTTTGGCGTTGAAGCCCCAAAAAGACAAGGCGGCGGTAGAAGTCCGCAGTACGAGCCTACCCGAGAAGGTTATTATTGGAATGATCATGTACGACCAGAAACCAGGGCCCTTGATGATTTTAAATATGACGACAAAGCAGCTAAAGAATTACTTGAAGCTGGTTTTGGAGTCGTAAATGCGCATAAAGAAGATGCTATAGCACGTGGAACCAGTGTGCTTGTGGCATTAAATGAAAAAGGTGACGAAGCTCAACGCTTACTTGATGAGCGTTCTGCACAGTATTTTTCTTTCGAAAAAAGCAATCTTTCACCACAGTCTTACCCTTCTTCAATCATGGGAGCTACGGCTTTAATAAGACAACTTTTTGTAGATGCAAAATGGTATGCGGGCGGTAATGAAGACACAAAAGATCTTTCGCTTGAAGCGTTAAACCGAAATATGGATCTGCCACAGATATTTGTAGGTGATGGTCTTTATGATGACTTACGAATCTCAAAACTTGCAAAAGAAACTGAAGTTCCTTTTATTATTGTGGGCGGCGGTGATGAATACCAGCGTATAGGAGAAGTGAAAGCAACAGGAGCAACTTATATTTTACCTATCGATTTTCCTGATGCTTATGATGTAGAAGATCCTTATCAGGCTGAATATGTTTCACTAAGCCAAATGCTTTTATGGAATCAAGCACCAACCAATCCGGCAAAAATGCAGGATGCTGGTCTTACTTTTTCACTTACAACGCACGGCTTAAAATCTCCTTCTAAATTTACAGAGATGCTTAAAAAGGCTTTTGAATATGGCCTCGATAAAAAAACTGCCCTTGCAGCGCTTACCACGGTTCCTGCCCAAATACTTGGTAAGTCTGACGAAATAGGATCACTTAATAATGGTACCTGGGCTAACTTTCTAGTTACTTCTGGACCTATATTTGAAGATGACACTAAAATTTATGAGAACTGGGTACAAGGTGATAAATACACAATTAATGACCCTGATATTATAAATATTGACGGCACGTATGAATTAGCTGTAGCAGGAGATACTTATGAAATGGAGATCTCTAAATCTACTGAAAAACCAAGCGTTACTTTAAAACAAGGTGATACGAAACTGGGATCAAAAATTAGTTACAGTGATGGCTGGTTAAATATCACATTCACAAGTCCTGATACATCTGCAACAAAATACATTCGTTTAGTAGGTCAACCCAAAGAAGGAAAAACATGGACTGGTAAAGCAATTTCTACCACTGGCGCAGAAACCTCTTTTACCTCTACTAAAACTGAAAAAGCGGTCGCAGAAGGAGAAAAATCGGATAAAAAAGAGGAAAAATCGACCGAAAGTCCGGAAGTAATGCCGGTTGCTTTTCCTAATGTGGCTTTTGGCTTTGCTAATAAACCCAAACAAGAAGACATTCTGTTTAAAAACGCTACAGTATGGACGGGCGAAGATGCCGGTATACTAGAGAACACAGATGTGCTTATTAAAAACGGAAAGATTTCACGCATTGGCACAAATCTATCTGCCGGCGGTGCAAAAGTTATTGATGCCACAGGCAAATATCTTACAGCCGGGATAATTGATGAGCATTCTCACATTGCTGCATTTGCAATCAATGAATCTGGTCAAAACTCTTCTGCAGAAGTACGCATGAAAGATGCTGTAAATCCCGATGATATGGATATTTACAGAGATCTCGCCGGTGGCGTTACCACTGTGCAACTGTTACATGGTTCTGCAAACCCAATTGGCGGCCAATCTGCCATTATGAAGTTAAAATGGGGCGGTTCTATTGATGACATGGTGCTAGATGATATTAAATTTATCAAGTTCGCTCTTGGCGAAAACGTAAAGCAATCTAACTGGGGCAGTTTTAGCAGATTTCCACAAACCAGAATGGGTGTACAACAAATGTATACAGATTACTTTCAAAGAGCTAAAGAGTACGAGGCCAGAAAGAAAAGTGGCAAACCTTACAGAAAAGATTATGAGATGGAAACTCTGGATGAGATCCTAAACGGAGAACGATTTGTGACTTCGCATTCCTATATTCAAAGTGAAATAAATATGCTGATGAAAGTTGCTGAAGATTTTGATTTCCGAATCAACACGTTCACACACATTCTTGAAGGTTACAAAGTAGCAGATAAAATGGCAGAACATGGTGTAGCAGGTTCAACTTTTAGTGACTGGTGGGCATATAAATATGAAGTAAATGATGCGATACCTTACAATGCAGCCATTATGTGGAGTCAGGGCGTTTTAACCGGAATTAATAGTGATGATGCAGAAATGTCCAGACGTTTAAATCAGGAAGCTGCAAAAACTATGAAATACGGCGGTGTTCCTGAGCAGGAGGCATGGAAGTTTGTAACGCTTAATCCTGCAAAAATGCTTCACATTGATGACAGAACAGGAAGTATAAAAGAAGGTAAAGATGCAGATCTTGTACTGTGGTCTACTTACCCAATGTCTATTAGCGCTGTCGCGGAAAAAACAATTGTTGAAGGAACAGTTTATTTTGATATTGAGAAAGACAAGCAATTGAGAAAAGATGTTCAGCAGGAAAAGAATAAATTAATGACCCTGATGCTGGCTGAAAAGAACAAAGGTCTAAAAACCCAGCCTGCAAAAAAGGAAGAAAAACAAAGAATGCATTGTGACACCTTAGAAACACTTGAATAAGATGAAAGAATTAAAAAGAATTTATATCCTTCTCCTATTGTTTACAGTGACCTCATGGGCACAGCAAACTCCTGCAATAAAGCAGACGGGCGAAATAACATTAACAGGAGGAACTGCCCATATTGGGAATGGCAAAGTAATAGAGAACAGCCTAATCTTCATTAAAGACGGTAAAATTACAGATGTTCTTGATGCTACCACTACTAAACGTGCACTTTTAGGTGAAGTGATAGATATTAGCGGTCAACATGTTTATCCTGGTTTTATCGCACTAGACACTACATTGGGGTTAGTTGAGATAGAAGCCGTGCGCGCCACAGAAGATCAGGACGAAATAGGTGAATACAATCCGCATGTGCAGGCAATAATCGCTTATAACGCAGAATCTAAAGTTGTTGAAAGTATGCGCCCTAACGGAGTATTAATCGCTCAAACGGTGCCTCAGGGAGGAACTATATCAGGTACTTCATCTATGGTTCAACTAGACGCCTGGAACTGGGAAGATGCTGTTATAGAACGAGGAGATGGTATACACTTAAATTGGCCAAATAGCTTTAGAAGAGGTCGCTGGTGGATGGGTGAAGATCCCGGTTACAGTCCTAATAAAAACTACAAAGATGATGTTGCAGATATAGAGGCATTTATCACGCAGTCTAAGGCTTATAACGCAGGTGATGAAAGCCTAAAAAATCTGCCTTATGCTGCAATGCAGGAAATGCTAAGTGGAAATGAGAACCTTTACATCCATGTTGATGGTGAAAAGGAAATCATGGATGTTCTGGCATTTAAAGAGAAAATGAATATCCCAAATATAGTGCTAGTAGGTGCTTATAGAGGTTATAAAGTGGCTGATAAGATCGCTGCTGCGAAAGTACCCGTTATTCTTGCCCGTGTGCACAGTCTACCGGAAGCAGACGATGATGACTACGATATCTCGTATAAAATGGGAAAAACTCTTATTGATGCAGGCGTTCTTGTCGCTTTAGGAAATAGTGGTGAATTTTGGCAAGCCAGGAACATTCCTTTTTATGCTGGCGAACTCACAGCTTTTGGTCTTTCATTTGATGATGCTTTAAAACTAATTACCAGTAATGCAGCTAAGATTACAGGTATTGATAAAACCGCAGGAACACTTGAAGCGGGCAAAGATGCCACACTTTTTGTGAGTACGGGGAATGCGTTAGAAATGATGGGAAATAATGTTACAAGAGCTATGGTGCAGGGACGAGAAATAAGTCTTGAGACACATCAAACTGAATTATGGAAACGCTATATGGAAAAATACAGCAGAACAGAATAGAATCTTCAGCAAGCTGTAAAAAAAGAGGTCTCAAAAGGACCTCTTTTTTATGTAGCTAGTTTCGATATATTTATAATAAACCTACTCTTGGGAATCGCCGGAATACGAGCCATATTAATTGATAGATCCTGTTCTGGCACTGTATAATTTATATCCAGAAGAAGTTCTACTGCAGACTTTATCAAAGAGATTGTAATCCATTCTCCGGCGCATCTATGATTTACATAATGATCGCCACCTCCCTGTGGTATGAGGTTATATGCACTGCCATCCCAATTTTTAAAACGATCCGGATTAAAGTCTTCCGGTCTTTGCCAAATCTTCTCATCATGATTTGTGGCGTACAGATCAAGCAATACCCGTTCACCTTTAGTAAAATTTGTATTATTCCATTTAAATTCATCCTTTGCAACAGCAGCAACAAATGGGAAAAACGGATAAAACCTTCTCACTTCCTGCACAAAATTTGATAAGTAATTCTCATCTTTTTTGATCTTGTTTACACAGTGCGGATAATTATGTAAGGCCAGAGCAGAAAAAGTAATATATCTTGAGATTGCAACAATAGGTCGCAAGAGATTTAATATCTCAATTGCAACAACAGATGTTGTCAATTTGTTGTCGGCAGAATTCTGGTGTTCTGAGAATAAGCTAAAGATATACTCCTCATTACTCTTCCTGTTACGCCTGTTTTTGATTAAATTTTCAATCCATTTTTCTGCTTTTTTACGCGCGAGTCTACCTTTATAATGTCTCAAGCCTATAGCTCCTGATGAATCTATCATCGCTGATAACTGACTCGTTCTTTCTTCAACTTCTTCAGGTGACAATGGTACCCCCACCCATTCACAAGCCGATTTGCACAGCACTGTTTCAACTTCTGTAAAAAGTTTTATGCTATCCCTTATTGGCCAGTCTTTAACTGCTGTATGCCAATTTTTTTTAAAGATGTTGTCTAATTGCAATATAGATTCGGGCCCCATGCATTGCATAAACATCCTTTTCCTGTCTATATGCATTTGCCCATCAAGACCTTGTACTCCTTTTTGTCCAAAGAGTGTTTTCTGAAATCTCTTAGGAGTGGCACCTTTTCTTTTAAATTTAGACTGATCATAAAAAACAGCTGCTGCTGCCTCTCCTCGCATTACTACAGTTTTTCGTAAAAGTAGACGTGTTTCTAAAATATCTATGTTATGATCTCTAAACTGGTTTAAGAAATTGGGATATTCTTTAAATAGAACACCTAAAGTACTATCGAGATTAATCATCCTGTTTTTGTACTTAATTTAATGCATAAAGAAATATCTCTTCCTTTAATAAGCATTAAAATTAGCGCAAAAAAAATCCCGTAAAATTCAATTTTACGGGATTTAAGTATTCTATCTCCTAACAACAAGTTAATTACCTGTTATTAGTTTTCAGATTCTAAAGCATCAAGTTTAGCTTTATATTCATCTGATTTAGCCTGGTCTCCTAATTGTATATTGATATTGTACAACGTACGAATTGCCTCAATATTTTTAGGATTAGATTGTACAGCCTTTTCTAAGTAAGGAATAGAGCTACGATATAATTCCATTCTTTGTTCTTTAAGAGCATCATAACGCTTGTTATCTGCGTTAGTATTACCTAAACCGTTCATCTCATCTATATATTCTTTATCCTTATCAAGCATCGCAGCGGCCATATTTAAGTTTGCTGAAGCGAAATCAGGATCTAGCTCAAGAGCTTTTGTGTAGTATTCTTTAGCCTTTTCTGTGTTTCCACTTTGAGCAGCCCCTACACCAAGATTAAAGTACAATTCAGGATTGTTAGGATCTTTAGCAATAATTTGTTGCATTGCCTCCTCATACTTATCATTCATACCCATTTTAAGATAGATATCAGCTTCAGATCTTAAAAGAGAATCATCATCAGGATTTTCTGAACGAGCATCTGCCATTGCAGCAAGGGCTTCATCATTTTTCTCCTGACTGATGTAGATTAATGCAATGTTTTTAGCGATTTCTGCACTTTTTGGTTCGGTTTTTTTGGTCTCAGGTTTAATATAATCTCCTGTTTTTACCATCAAATCTCTTTGAGATTCAGATCCAAAATTCTCAACCTCTCCGCTTTCTTTGTTAGTTGCAGTATATTGAGTTTCTACACCACGGTAACCCATGTCTTTTAGCTCTTCATAATAATTAAGAGCCGTATCATAGTCCTGCCCATTTACAGCATTAGATGCTGCATAATATAAGTAAACAGTATCTTTAGGACTCATTTTATAAAGATCATAAAGCTTAGTTGCAGCCTCACCATATTTCTCTGCATTTTGATCATCAACAGCGCTAGAAATAAGACCATTGACTGCCTGAGATTTTAATTGATTAGCTTCCTCGCCATAATCATCACCATCGTTATGTGATGCTACTTCATTAAATGACTCGAGAGCAGTTTTTAAACTAGCACCATCTTTGTTGCCTTCAGCACCTAGATATGCCTGACCTTTTAAAAAGTAAAATTGCTCTTTTTGTTCCTCATCCATCGCTCCCATCATTCCTTCAAGAGCAGTTAGTTGAGTCTTAGCTTCATCGAAGCTACCTGATTTGATCGATTTTTCTACAGTTCTTAACTCTTTCTTCTGCGCAAATGTAAAAGCCGACAAAGAAAGGGCTAGGATTAATAAAAATTTGGTTTTCATAGTATTTCTAAAATTTATATTCAACTTAATTATTCTTCTTCATCAGAAGAGTTTTTTTCCTGATTTGATTTAGCTTGAGTACTTTCACCTTCAGTTCCTTCAATTTCATCGAGCTCATCTAGAGCATCCTCATCATGTTTTACTTTCGCTACAGCGGCTATAGAATCTCCGTTTTTAAGGTTGATAAGTCTTACACCTTGTGTAGCACGACCCATTACTCTTAAATCTGCGACTCCCATTCTAATTGCAATTCCAGATTTATTTATGATCATTAGATCATCATCATCTGTTACATTATTAATTGCAACAAGTCCGCCGGTTTTTTCGGTAACTGAAATTGTTTTAACCCCTTTACCGCCACGGTTAGTGATTCTGTAATCTTCTACCAGACTACGTTTACCATAACCGTTTTCAGAAACAACAAGAATATTAGACTCAGTATCATTTACTGCAACCATTCCTATCACTTCGTCATTATCATCTGCAAGAGTTATGCCACGTACACCAGAAGCACTACGACCCATGGGTCTTGTTTTACTTTCTTCAAAGCGAATTGCCTTACCAGACTTCACTGCCAGCACAACCTGGCTCTCACCATTTGTAAGTTTTGCAGAAAGTAATTCATCACCTTCACGCACAGTTATCGCATTGATACCATTTGTACGTGGACGAGAATATTGCTCAAGAGAAGTTTTCTTAACCTGACCTTTTTTAGTTGCCATTATGACATAATGACTATTGATGTATTCTTCATCTTTAAGATCATTAGTACAAATAAATGCCTGCACTTTATCATCTTGCTCAATACTAATTAAATTTTGTATTGCTCTTCCTTTTGAAGTTTTACTACCTTCCGGGATCTCATAAACACGCATCCAGAAACATTTCCCTTTTTGGGTAAAGAACATCATATATTGGTGATTTGTACCAACAAACAAATGCTCAAGGAAATCCTCATTTCTCGTTGTAGATGCTTTCTGCCCAACTCCTCCTCTATTCTGAGTTTTATATTCATCAAGAGAAGTACGTTTTATATAACCCGCATGAGAAATTGTAAGAACTACTTTTTCATCTGGAATAAGATCTGTTATAGAAACATCTCCTCCTGCATACTCAATATCAGTACGGCGCTCATCGCCATATTTAGCTTTTACTTCAAGAAGCTCTTCTTTGATGATTTCCATACGACGTTCTTTTTTGGCAAGAATGTCTTTTAAATCTTCAATAGTTTTAAGAAGCTCATCATATTCTGCTCTTAATTTATCCTGCTCAAGACCGGTAAGCTGTCTTAGTCGCATTTCTACAATCGCACGGGCCTGTATTTCTGTAAGCTCAAAGCGTTCTATTAATTTAGCGCGCGCTTCATCTGCATTACTACTTGCGCGAATTAGGGCAATCACTTCATCAATATTATCTGAAGCAATGATTAAACCTTCTAATATATGAGCTCTGTCTTCTGCTTTCTTTAATTCAAATTCTGTCCTTCTTACAACTACCTCATGTCTATGCTCCACAAAATGGTGAATCATATCTTTAAGGTTAAGCATTTGAGGACGGCCTTTTACAAGGGCAATGTTATTCACACTAAAAGAAGACTGCAGTGCTGTATACTTATAAAGTGTATTAAGAACGATATTAGGAATAGCATCTTTCTTTAATACATAAACTATACGCATCCCGTTACGGTCTGATTCATCACGTATAGATGCTATACCATCTATTTTTTTATCATTAACAAGATCGGCTGTTTTCTTGATCATATCAGCCTTATTGACTTGGTATGGTATTTCATGCACAATGATGCATTCTCTACCTTTCACCTCCTCTATACGCGCTTTACCACGCATAACGATACGACCTCTACCGGTTTTAAAAGCTTCACGAACCCCGTCATAACCATATATTGTACCACCGGTAGGAAAATCTGGCGCAGTGATATACTGCATCAGTCCGTCAATATCTATATCGTGGTCTTCTATATAAGCTGAAATACCATCTATAACTTCAGAAAGGTTATGAGGTGGCATATTTGTAGCCATACCAACCGCTATACCTGAAGCACCATTTACTAATAGACCCGGTATACGAGTAGGTAAAACGGTAGGCTCTTTTAATGTATCATCAAAATTTAATTGATGATCTACAGTATCTTTTTCTATATCTGCAAGCATCTCTTCAGATATCTTGCGCATTCTTGCCTCTGTATATCGCATTGCTGCAGGACTGTCTCCATCTACAGAACCAAAGTTACCCTGGCCGTCAACAAGCATATAACGTAAGCTCCATTCCTGAGCCATACGCACCATAGTATCATAAACAGATGTATCACCGTGTGGGTGATACTTACCTAATACTTCTCCTACTATTCTCGCTGATTTTTTATGAGCGGTATTAGAACGAACTCCCAACTCATGCATCCCAAACAAAACACGCCTGTGTACTGGTTTAAGACCATCACGCACATCAGGCAATGCACGTGACACGATGACCGACATTGAATAATCAATGTAGGCTGATTTCATCTCATCTTCAATGTTGATAGGAATTAACTTCTCTCCTTCAGCCATATATAAAATCTTTAATTTTTTTGATTAAAACACTATCGGGCAAGATACGTATTTTTGGTGTGTTAGATGCCGATTTTGCTCGTATAAAGACCGATTTTTATTAACAATAATTAACAGCTTATTTTTAATAAGTATCCTTATCTTGATTTGCAACTATGAAAGTAATTTTGTCAATTTACTTACGACTTATGGTAACGGAATGGTTTTTGACAATTACTTTGCAAGAACCCTTAGAAAAGATTGAGAAAATTTATGGATGATAATTTTTCACCAAGAGTAAAGGACGTAATAGCCTACAGTAAAGAGGAAGCCCTTAGATTAGGGCATGATTTTATAGGAACTGAACATTTAATGTTAGGTTTACTAAGAGATGGTAGCGGCAAAGCAATAGATATACTTCACGCATTAGATGTTGATCTAAATCATTTAAGAAGAAAAGTAGAAATTCTAAGCCCTGCAAATCCCGGTTCTTCATTAGTAAGCAACGAGAAAAAAAATCTCCATCTTACAAGACAGGCTGAGCGTGCTTTAAAAACAACGTTCCTGGAAGCTAAACTCTTCCAGAGTTCATCTATTAACACAGCACATCTTTTACTTTGCGTATTGCGTAACGAAAACGATCCTACAACCAAGTTACTCAATAAGTTAAAAGTAGATTATGATAATGTAAAAGATCAATTTAAGCTTATGATGACAAGTGATGATGATTATATAGAGCCTATAAAAGATGAATCTTTTAGCGACGATGATGCTAGTGCAGAATCCTCAAAAGAGAATCCTTTTAATACGCCGGGTAATAAAACCAATAAAAAATCTAAAACTCCTGTTCTGGATAATTTTGGTCGTGATCTTACAGCTATGGCTGAAGAAGACAAACTTGACCCGGTTGTAGGTAGAGAAAAAGAAATTGAGCGTGTTTCTCAAATATTGAGTAGACGTAAAAAGAATAACCCACTGCTTATTGGTGAGCCGGGTGTAGGTAAATCTGCTATTGCAGAAGGTCTTGCATTGCGCATCATTAAAAGAAAAGTATCACGTATACTTTTTGATAAGCGCGTAGTAACTCTCGATTTAGCAAGTCTGGTTGCAGGAACTAAATACCGCGGTCAGTTTGAAGAGCGCATGAAAGCAGTGATGAATGAGCTTGAAAAGAATGATGACATTATCCTTTTCATTGATGAGATTCACACAATCGTAGGTGCTGGTGGGGCTACAGGGTCTTTAGACGCGAGTAACATGTTTAAGCCTGCTTTAGCTCGAGGCGAAATACAATGTATTGGTGCCACAACACTAGATGAGTACAGACAATATATAGAAAAAGATGGAGCTCTTGAAAGACGTTTTCAAAAAGTTATAGTAGAACCTACCTCTGTAGAAGAAACTATAGAAATACTTGAAAATATTAAAGATAAGTATGAAGATCACCACAATGTAACTTACACTCCTGAAGCTATAAAAGCCTGTGTACAGCTTACAAACAGATATATGACAGACAGATTCTTACCAGATAAAGCTATAGATGCTTTAGATGAAGCAGGATCACGTGTACATATTATCAATATTGATGTGCCTAAAATGATACTTGATCTGGAGCGTCAATTAGAAGAAGTGCGCGAGCGCAAAAATTCTGTAGTTAAAAAACAGAAATATGAAGAGGCTGCTAAACTACGCGATGATGAGAAAAATATAGAGAAAGAACTCTCTCTTGCTCAACAACGCTGGGAAGAAGAATCTAAACTTCATAAAGAAATTGTTACAGAAGATAATGTTGCAGATGTTGTGTCTATGATGTCTGGTATTCCTGTAAACAGAATTGCAAAAACTGAAAGCAATAAGCTAGCAGAATTACCCAGTTCTATTAAATCTAAAGTAATAGGTCAGGATGAAGCAGTAGCTAAAGTTGCCAAAGCAATACAAAGAAACAGAGCTGGTCTTAAAGATCCGCAAAAACCTATTGGTTCATTTATATTTTTAGGTCAAACAGGTGTGGGTAAGACACAATTAGCTAAAGTTCTTGCTACAGAATTGTTTGACAATGAAGATTCGCTGGTACGAATTGATATGAGTGAGTATATGGAGAAATTTGCAGTTTCTCGTTTAATTGGTGCGCCTCCGGGATACGTAGGCTACGAAGAAGGTGGTCAATTAACAGAGAAAGTACGCAGAAAACCTTATTCAGTCATACTTCTTGATGAGATCGAGAAAGCGCATCCCGATGTCTTTAACATGTTATTACAGGTTCTTGATGATGGTTATTTAACAGATTCTTTAGGTCGCAAGATCGATTTTAGAAACACTGTTATTATAATGACCTCAAACATTGGGGCTCGTAAGATTAAAGACTTTGGTCAGGGTGTAGGTTTTGGTACCTCAGCACGTAAAAATCAGGCTGACGAGAACACAAAAAGTGTTATACAGAATGCATTGAAAAAAGCATTTGCACCTGAGTTCTTAAACAGAGTTGACGATGTAGTGGTATTTAATGCACTTGATCGCAAAGAGATTCATAAGATTATTGACATTGAACTTCATAAGCTATTCAATCGCATTAAAGATCTAGGCTATGATCTTAAACTTAGCGATAAGGCTAAAGATTTTATAAGCGAAAAAGGTTTTGATAAAGAATATGGTGCGAGACCTTTAAAAAGAGCAATTCAAAAATATATTGAGGATGCTCTTGCCGAAGAAATTATTACCGCAAAAATAGCTGAAGGTGATAGTATCTTTATGGATATTGAAGAAGGTCACGAAGAGTTAAGTATAACAATTCAAAAGACTGAAAACTCTACCCAGTCCTAATAAAAATTTAATTGAATAAATCGAAGCCGTCTCAAAAAGACGGCTTCATTTTTTATCCCTAATCCCCCGGTTATTGATGATAGAAGAAAAAGTTTTCAGCTTTGGCAAAATTAACTTTAAAGGAAATATTGTAATCGCTGAAATGAAAGAAGGAATATTATTTGACACTGACGAAAAAAAAGAAATCTTTGACTACTGTGAAACAATATATAAGGGTAAACCCTATGTTTACCTATCGCATAGAATAAATTCATATAGTATAAATCCGGTTGTCTACCTGCAGGAATCACCAGCATATAACAATATGGCAATTGCTGTGGTTACTCAAAAACCTCTTAGTAAGCTAAACACTTCTTTTGAAAAGCATTTCTATAATAAACCGTTTGAAGTTTTTTCAACTCTTGAAGAAGCAGAAGAATGGCTGCTTTCCATTTTAGAAGAATATAAGCTATAAAAAAAAAGCGCCACTTGGCGCTTTTTTTTAACTTCTTATGCGTTCAGGACGCAATCTGTGATCTTCGTTTTCTGGTGAATGCAATACAAAAGTATAGATCCACATTAATGTAAACGAGGGTATTATATCAGTAAACGGTAAAATTTCTTCAATAAACACCAATATTGAGGCGATTTTTCCTTTTTCTCCAGCATACATTTTAGCCATCTGCTTAGCAGCAATGGGAGCCCAAACCAAATCTAAGAAGGGGCCTATAACTGGAATTGCTAAAGAAACCATACCTACTACATCGTAGAATATTCCTTTTCGCAATAGCTTAAATTTATCTTGTTTCATCGTTGAAGGGATTTATAAACTTTATAACAATAAAAATGCCATATTATGATAAGTCTGAGCTTATTAATTTTAAAAACTCATTTCTGGTTTCAATTTTTTCAAACTGACCTCTAAAACCAGATGTCGTAGTTTTAGAATTTTGTTTCTGCACTCCACGCATCATCATACACATATGTGATGCTTCTATAACTACTGCAACTCCTTGGGGTTTTAAGGTGTCATTGAGACATTCTAATATATTATGAGTAAGCCTTTCCTGCACCTGCAGTCTGCGTGCAAAAACATCAACAACTCTTGGGAGCTTGCTAAGACCCACTATTTGACCGTCTGGGATGTAAGCAATATGTGCTTTACCAAAAAAAGGAAGCATATGATGCTCACACAAAGAATAGACTTCAATATCTTTTACAATAACCATCTCATTATAGTCTTCTTTAAACATGGCGCTTCTTAAAATCTCTGCCGCATCCATATGATAACCCTGTGTTAGAAACATCATAGCTTTGGCTGCACGCTCGGGAGTTTTTATAATACCTTCACGCATCACATCTTCGCCAAGATCATTTATTATAGATTTATAACGATCTTTTACTTCATCTTTAATATCAATATTGTATTCTTCAAACTGTTTGTACGGCGACATATAATTTATTTAATGTATTCTACTTTAAGCTTATCTACGTAGTGCTTTTTAATTTTTTCAACTTTAGGATTTATAATGTACTGGCAATACATCTGCTCTTTATTCCTGTTATAATAATCGTCATGCTCAACTTCGGCAGGATAAAAAGTAGTTAGAGGCTTTAGCTCTGTTACAATAGGGTCTGCAAATACCCTTTCATTATTTAGAAAATCAATATAATTCGTCGCCTCTTCTTTCTGCTTTTCATTAGCATAAAAGATAGCACTTCTATACTGTGTTCCTTTATCGTTCCCCTGACGATTTAAAGTGGTAGGATCATGTGTCGTGAAAAACACTTCTAAAAGCTCTCTGTAGGAAATAATCTCAGGATCAAATTCAAACTGAATTCCTTCAGCATGACCTGTTCTTCCCGTACAAACTTCTCTATATGGCGGGTTTTTTATAAATCCGCCGGTATATCCACTCTTTACATTAAAAACGCCTGAAAAACGTTGAAAAACCGCCTCTGTACACCAAAAACAGCCTGCTGCAAATGTTGCAGTTTCATAATTCTTTATCATAACTTAACAAATATAGGGAGCACTCATTTCAATTATTCTTATTTAACTTTTAATTAGCCTGTTGGCTTAAACAGAGGACTTTTATTATGACGAAAAAAGTGCAGTTTGCTTACATTAAAAATTTATCAATCCCTTACCAGGTTATCTTTCTTTAATAACCTCTGCGTATATATAATTACAGTTATATCTTTGCACCTCATTATTTCTAAACAAGATACCTTTAATGATCAAAGCTGAACATATCGTAAAATCATATAGAGATTTACAAGTTTTAAAAGGTGTAGATCTCAATATAGAAAAAGGTGAGGTTGTATCGATCGTTGGAGCTAGCGGAGCAGGAAAAACAACCCTTTTACAAATTCTGGGAACTTTAGACAGGGTAGATAAAAAAGGTGGAACAGTGCTCAATATTAATGGTATCGATATTACTTCTCTTAGTGAGCGTGATCTAAGCAAATTCCGTAATAAGAACATCGGTTTTATTTTTCAATTTCATCAACTTCTCCCCGAGTTCACCGCATTAGAGAATATCTGTATACCTGCTTACATCGCTAAAAAAGACAAGGCAGAAAGCGAGCGTAGAGCTAAAGAAATTCTTACTTTTTTAGGATTATCGCATCGATTTGAGCACAAACCTAACCAACTCTCTGGCGGTGAGCAACAGCGTGTAGCTGTTGCGAGATCATTAATTAACGATCCTGCATTAATATTAGCAGATGAACCTTCTGGTAATCTGGATAGTGAGTCTGCAGAAAATCTTCATAATCTGTTCTTTAAATTGAGAGACGAATTCAATCAAACTTTTGTTATTGTTACACATAATACCGATCTGGCAGAGATGGCAGACCGTAAACTAACTATGGTAGATGGCAGAATTATCTAAAAAGTTAAATGACCTACGCGAATTTCTTGATGAAAAAGTTGAACTATATGAAAGCCCAAAATTTATAGGAACCGATCCTATACAAATCCCACATCAGTTTTCGGAAAAAGCAGATATTGAGATTGCAGGTTTTCTGGCGGCAACAATTGCCTGGGGTAACAGAAAAAGCATTATTAAAAACGGAAACTTAATGATGCAATTGCTAGATTATGCTCCCTACGATTTTGTAATAAACCATTCTAATGATGACTTAAAACGACTAAATAATTTTGTGCACCGTACATTCAACGGGACAGATTTTATTACATTCATAAAAGGTCTTCAACATATTTACAAAAAATACAATAGTCTGGAATCTCTGTTTGTAACACACGCCACTCCCACTACTCTACAACCGGCGATACACGAGTTTAAAAAAGCTTTTTTTGAAATTGAGCATTTATCACGAACAGAAAAACACATAAGCGACCCACTAAAAAAATCTGCGGCAAAACGTATCAACATGTTTTTGCGCTGGATGGTCAGGCCTGCAAATGCCGGTGTCGATTTTGGAATTTGGAAAAAAGTTAGTCCACAGCAGCTTTCCTGTCCTCTTGATGTTCATTCAGGTAAAATTGCCCGTGAATTAGGTCTTTTGAAAAGAAAACAAAATGATGCCGCCGCTGTTCTTGAATTAGATAATATACTGAGAATATTAGACCCTTTAGACCCTGTAAAATACGATTATGCTTTATTCGGTTTAAGCGCCTTTGAGAAAGATTTGTTTTAACATAAGAAATAAGTCTTTTTATAATCTTCAGATAACCTTTCCAATATATTTATAACGATAATACCCTGTAATCACTATTAATTTTATAAAATTATATCGAAAGAATTACCTGCTCTCACATAAACAAATATTGCTAAACTAATGATATACCCAACCCTAACTGATAATGAAGAAAACAGACTAAAAGCCTTAGAGGATCTTGAGATATTTGACACAGAACCTGAAGAAAGTTTTGACAGTATCACAAGTCTTGCTGCTTTTATTTGTGATGTTCCCATTGCTCTTATCACTCTTATAAATGAGGATACACAGTGGTTTAAATCGAAAGTGGGGTTTGAAGTATGTAGTACAGACAGAGATTTTTCATTTTGCGCTCACGCCATAAATAACCCTTTAGAACTTCTTGAAATACAGGATGCCACTAAAGATGATCGTTTTAAAAATAATCCTCTTACAGTTTCAGATTCCCCGGTAATATTCTATGCGGGAGTACCTCTTTTATCTCACAACGGGCAACCATTAGGATCCCTGTGTGTAATTGATAATAAACCAAACTCTATTAATGACAAGCAAAAGAAAGCTTTAAAGGACCTTGCACTTCAGGTAGAAAATTTATTTGAACTTAGACGAAAGAATATTCATTTAAGAGAAGCTCATACACTATTAAAATCAAAAAATGTTCAGCTTAAAGAGTTTGCCGGTACTGTTTCACATGATATGAAAATGCCGCTAGCCAATATGATCATAACATCTGATGTTTTAAAAGCTAAATACAGCAATCAGCTTGACGAAAAAGGTAAAGAATATCTATCTTATTTAAAGCAATCCTCATTGACGTTAAGTAATTACATTACAAATTTATTAGATTACTATGAAAGTGAAAATCTAATTATTGAGGATACCGAAGAGTTTGAGTTTAATTTGCTGCTTGAAGAAATTATAGATCTACTGAACATAAACTATGATTGTGAGATACATATTCCGGAAAAGGATATGCACATGACGGCAAACAAATCTGTTCTTACACAGATAATGATAAATCTCATCACTAATAGTCTTAAATATAATGACAAGGATAATCCTGTGATAGAAATTGTATGCAGTGAAGATGAAAATTACTATTATGTAAATGTGGAAGACAACGGCATAGGAATTCCAAAAAATAAACAGTCTCTTATATTTGAACTTTTTAGTACGGCGGTAGATGCAGATAAAGACGGAAAAAAAGGAAATGGCATTGGTTTGTCTACAGTTCGCAATTTAGTCACCTCGGCAGGAGGAAATATCTCGGTTTCCAGCCATGAAGGAGAGGGAGCCAACTTTCATTTCAGTCTTAAAAAAAGCTTGTTATAATTAAATAGTACACATTACCACGCCTCTGCTACTTTTTCAAATAAAATGCAATTTTCAGTTATTACAGAATCTCACTTCTAAAAAGGATTGATCAAAAAGAATCAACAGCATTATTTACATGTCCTATTTCAAGAAAGATGTTTTCAGTTAAATTATTATTTTAAATTTGCTTCTAATTTGTAGTATTATCTTGAACAATGTTAGTACTTTTATCGTTGCTCTTTTTATAAAGGGTTAGCATAAAATTACCAGAATTATTGGGTTGTTTCATTGCGAGGCATTCTATTTAGGAAACTTATTTTCTATAAGGTGCTAAATTATAATTTAATTATAATTAATAATTATATTTATGCCTACTCCTGCTGCCAGACGCGAAAGAAAAAGACAACATGCCGTAGATTCTTATCAACTTGTTGATACACTTCCTGAAAGAAGTTATGACGATATTACAAAAATCGCTGCTTATATATGTGATACACCTATTGCATTAATCACAATGCTTGATTACGATCGCAATTTTCTCAAATCACATTATGGCGTAGCTTTTAGCGAATCTCCCAGAAAAATATCTTTTTGTACACACGCTATACAAAGCGAGCAAGAAGTTTTTCTAATTGAAGATGCCCGTAAAGATGTCCGTTTTAAAGATAATCCACTTGTAACGGGTGACACGAAGGCTATTTTTTATGCTGGTGTACCGCTACGTGATAAAAACAATAATGCACTAGGTACTTTATGCGTTTTTGATCATAAGCCTAAGAAACTTGATAGTACTCAACTTTCAACTTTAAAAGCGTTAGCCAATCAGGTGGTAAACCTTTTTGAACTTCATAAGCAGCATTTAGAAAACAAACAGCTACAGGATAATCTTATCAAAAAGAACAACTTGCTAAAAGATTTTGCAGGCGTTGTTTCTCACGATATGAAGATGCCTTTAGCAAATATTATTACGACAACAGATCTGCTTAAAGCGAAATACAAAGAGTATCTTGACGAGAAGGGATTAGATTATTTAAACTACCTTAAAAGTTCATCGTTCTCTTTAAGTGAATACATAAACGGTATTCTTGAACATTATGAAAGTGATAATCTAACTATAGATCAACGTGAAGAATTTGATCTGCACCATTTGCTTGAAGATATAGAAGATCTCTTGAATAATGATTATTCTAACATAATTACTTTCCCTGAAGAAAATCCTACTATTTGCTGTAATAGGGTCGCCTTACACCAAATATTTATAAACCTTATTGGCAACAGCATTAAATATAATGACAAGAAAAATCCGGAAATTAATATAGAATATCGGGAAAATCATGAATATTTCGTCTTTAGTATAGCAGATAACGGCATAGGTATACCAAAGGAAAAACAAAACGAGATCTTCGATCTTTTCTTAGTCGCTGCAGATAAAGATAAGAATGGCAATCGCGGTAATGGTATTGGTCTTTCTACAGTAAAAAAACTCGTTACAAATCTAGGTGGCACAATAGAAGTACAATCTACTTTAGGAGAAGGAACAACTTTCACATTCACTGCAAGAAAAGCAGATATACCTTTACAAGTTGTGGGAAGCACTTCTAATATGCTGGATTTTAAATGTTAGTTGTCAAAAGCTTTTTATTAGGATAGAGTTTAACAAATAACCTGTATTTTCGTCTTTGGTAAAAGCAAGCCACACGTATGCAGTTTAAGAACCCAGACTTATTATACGCTTTATTTTTATTGCTTATTCCTATTTTGGTTCACCTCTTCCAGCTAAGGAGGTTTAAGAAAACACAATTCTCTAATGTGGCTTTTCTTAAAAAAGTGACGCAGAATACACGTAAAAGTTCACAGATTAAAAAATGGCTTATACTCTGCACCAGGCTTCTGGCTCTCGCCGCTCTGGTTATCGCTTTTGCCCAACCTTATCTTCCCCAGGCAATAAATGCAACTCAAGAACGGGAAACGGTAATTTATCTTGACAATTCTTTTAGCATGCAGGCTAAAGGAAATAAAGGTCCTTTACTTATTCAGAGCATTCAGGAGATCATAAGCAACATTTCTCCCTCAGATAATTTTACGTTGGTTACACAAGACAAAGTATTTCGTGATCTCAATACAGAAAGAGACAGAAATACATTACTCGATATCTCCTACTCTACCTCACAATTAGACCCTGAAGCTATATATTTAAAATGCATGAATGCTTTTTCATCTAACGCTTCTACCCTAAAACAGTTTATAGCAATATCAGATTTTCAGGATGATGGCTGGCAGAACAACAATGCTTTAAACAATATTGAGCAACATTGGGTAAAACTTGAACCAGTTAACTACAGCAACATTTCTATAGATTCTCTTTCATTAGATCGCACTGCAAGTAATTATGAGATAAGCGTCTACTTAACCAGCTTAGAGCAAAACGCAGCTACAGTTCCTATTGCATTGTACAACAATGACAAATTGATATCAAAAGCGGCAGCAGATTTTAAAGAAAATACTACGGCAAAAACTACATTTAGCGTTCCGCAGGATCAGGCTTTCGCCGGAAAACTCACAATTACAGATCCTGATCTTTTATTTGATAATAATTTCTATTTCAACATTGCAGAACCTCAAGCTATTCCAGTTCTAAGTATTAACAACTCAGACGATGCTTTTCTTGAAAAATTATATCCGGAGCCCGAATTTCAGTACAAAAAGACCGATTTTAAAGAGCTTGATTACAGCATAATACCTGATTACAAAGTTATTATTCTTAACGAAATAAACACTGTTCCATCTGCATTGGTCAATGCTTTACAGGTTGTGACAAATAATGGGGGATCTATAATTTTAATTCCAGACATTACAGCTAAACCCGAAAATTACAACCTCATTTTGGGAGCTTATGGTTTGTCACCATACAAAACCCAATCTCCAGATAAAAAGTTAGTTACTTCAATCAATTTTGATCACCCCGTTTACGATGATGTTTTTGAAAAAAGAGTAGATAATTTTCAATATCCTTCAGTTTCAAATTCATTTGTTTTTGATGCAAATGATAAATTACTTTCGTTAGAAGATGGCAACGCATTTTTAGCTCAGAATAATGCACTTTTTGCATTTGCCAGCGCTCTTAATGAAGACAACAGTAATTTTAAAAATAGTCCCCTTATTGTACCTACTTTTTACAATATTGCCCGTCAGGCTGTGCGTCTACCCAAAATTTATTATACACTAGGCAGTACTACAAAATTTGATATTATAAATGAATCTACAGGCGATGCCACATTAGCCTTGCGCAAAGACAGACTAGAATTTATACCTATGCAGGAGAAACAAGGAGATAAAATAACCTTAGACCCCCAAGCAGGTCTGCAGACAGACGGTATTTATGATATTTTATTTAAAGACAACGTATTGGGCAACGTAGCGTATAATTATAATCGCAAAGAAAGTCACATTGCTCCTGTCTCTTTAAACGTACCTGATACGGTAGCTAAGTATGATTCTATAGCCGATGTTTTTACCGAGTTACAGCAAGCAACAAATCTCAACTTAATTTACAAATGGTTTGTTATTTTTGCATTGGTATTTCTGCTGCTGGAAATGCTCATCTTAAAATACTTTAAATGAAAGCACTTATAAAAAGCGCTAAATTACTTGACGAAAGTAGCCCGTATCACAACAAAATCGTCTCAATTCGTATAAAAAACGGTCTCATTACCGAAATTGGCGCAAATTTAATTGCTAAAGATGATGAAAAAGAAATCTCGTATGAAAATCTAAGCGTTTCACAGGGTTGGTTTGACAGCAGTGTAAGCATTGGTGAACCGGGTTATGAAGAACGAGAAACCATAAAGAACGGCTTACAAGTTGCCGCTTATAGCGGTTTTACAGGAATTGCCGTAAACGCAAACAGCAATCCTGTTATTGATACTAATTCTGGGATCAACTATTTAATAAGCAAATCTTATAATCACGCAGTAGAAATTTTTCCCATAGGTGCGCTTACGCGAGGCAGCGATGGCGTAGACCTGGCAGAACTTTATGATATGAGTCAGGCTGGTGCGGTTGCCTTTGGTGATTACCAGAAATCAATAGCTAACCCCAATCTTTTAAAACTAGCTTTGCAATATGCACAAGGTTTTGATGGTCTGGTGATCTCATTTCCTATAGAGAATGATCTTGTAGGTAAGGGAATTGCTAATGAAGGTATTGTTTCTACAAATTTAGGATTGAAAGGAATTCCGGCTCTAGCCGAAAGTCTACAAATTGCCAGAGACTTACATATTCTTGAATACACCGGCGGTAAACTGCATATACCCACAATATCATCTGCTGAGTCTGTAGCATTGATAGCCAGAGCGAAAGAAAAGGGTCTTAATGTGACCTGTAGCGTATCGATCTCAAATCTGTATTTTACAGATAATATGCTTTTTGAATTTGATACTCACTTTAAAATGCTGCCACCCCTACGTTCTGAAACAGATCGTCAAGCCTTGATACAAGGTGTTAAAGATGGCGTTATTGATATGGTTTGCAGTGATCACAACCCGCAGGATATTGAAAGAAAGAAGATCGAGTTTGATTATGCAGCTTATGGCACTATAGCTCAGGAAGCGACTTTAGGAGCTTTGTTAACGCTGGTTTCAGAAAGTAAAGCTGTTAAACTATTAACTGCAGGGCGAAAACGGTTTGCACAAAAACCTGAGCCCATTAAAGAAGGTTCTGTTGCAAATCTTACTCTTTTCACTTCTAAAGGAAATAAAGTATTTACAGCAACAGACATAAAATCAAAATCTAAAAATGCCGCTTTTCTTGGTGCTAAATTAAAAGGTAGCGTTTATGGTATTTACTCTAACGATCAATTTATAGGTTTATAGATGAATACTCAGGAAATTAAAGAAGGCAAAACAATAGCAATTATTGCCTACATGACTTTTGTAGGAGCACTAATTGCATTATCAATGAATTCTGACGCTAAAAATAATTACGCCAGATTTCATATAAAACAAGCTGTAGGTATTCACCTGATACAAATCTCACTGGGGCTAATATTAAATGGCTTCGATAGCCTTTTAGTAATTGCTCCTTTTCTTATTTTCGTTTTAGTGCTTTGGGTCTTTGGTTTAGCGAATGCTATACAAGGCAGTACACAACCCATTCCTCTTGTAGGTTCACTATTTCAGAAATGGTTTAAATTTATTTAATATATGACAAAACTCTCTTTAGAGCATTTAATAAGAAAGCCATCAATAACAACTGTTGGCAAACCTCCCCTACTTCTTTTACTACACGGTTACGGCAGCAATGAAGAAGACCTGTTCTCTTTTGCACCAGAATTACCAGGAGAATATTATATAATTTCAGCCAGAGCTCCTATGCCCATGCCTCCTTCTGGCAATGCCTGGTATACTATTTATTGGGATGCACCTAATGGAAAGTGGTCTGATGATAAGGAAGCTATTGAAGCAAGAGATCTAATCTCAAAATTTATTACTGAGGCTATCGAAGCTTACGAACTTGACGAGAACAATGTAACCTTAATAGGTTTTAGCCAGGGAACAATTTTAAGCTATGCTGTCGCCTTAACTTATCCTGAAAAAATTAAGAATGTTGTCGCTTTAAGCGGATATATCAACACAGACATAACTCAAGTAAAAGAAGATAAATCTGCTTATAACAATTTAAATATCTTCTGCTCTCATGGTACAGTAGATCAGGTAATCCCTGTAAATGCTGCGAGAATGGCTCCGGCTTTTTTAAAAGAACTTGGTATTGAAACTACTTTAAAAGAATATCCGGTAGGTCACGGTGTCGCTCCACAGAATTTTTATGATGCTAAATCATGGCTGGAGGCGCATAAATAAATTAACTACCCTGAGGGTATATTAGGCTTTTTGTAGGCTCAAAGCTAATTACATTTTCCGGGCTTATGTCATATTGCAGAAGTAGCTCACCCCATCTTTTACCATCGCTAAAATCTGCAATGATCCATTTGTGATTAAGCACTTTCACCTTATTGATTCTAAAAACACCTATTGCATTTTCATAAGGAATAAGATCGTTCCCTTCTGTTGTGTTTCTGCTTATGATCTCATTTGAGATGCGCTCACTTAAACTATCAACATCAACTCCATACTTTTCAAAATAGGAATATGCATTTTCATTATTTTCTAAATTAAAATAACCCGCATCCTGCAAGTTTTCATTTAATGCGGCAATACTATCTTTCGCAGAAGCGATTTCTTGCTCTAATTGACCGATTTTTCGCTCTTTTGACTCGAAAATTTTCTTCTCATTTACATATTGGAAAACCACTAGTAATGCAGCAAAAAGGAAAAGATACATGAATATCTTATTTCTCATAATTCTTTAAAGGTCTAATTGAAGCCCGTCGTAGGCCAAATGAATGTTTTCTGGTAATTTTTTCTCAACTTCGGCATGAAAGCCCAATAAATGACTAATGTGGGTGAAGTATGCTTTTTTAGGTTTGACTTCAGCTATAAATTCTAAAGCCTCTTCCAGATTAAAATGTGAATAATGAGGTTCTTCCCGCAAGGCATTTACCACGATAACATCAAGGTCTTTTAATTTCTCCTTTTCTTCTTTAGCAATGGTTTTTACATCTGTGAGGTATGCAAAATTATTAAACCTATAGCCAAAAACCTGCAGTCCGCCATGAGAAACGTTAATAGGTGTAACAAGAATATCTCCTAGATTAAAACTCTTATTATTTTGAACTTCATTGATCTGCACATTAGGTGCTCCCGGATATTTATTTTCTTTCTGAAATATATAATCAAATCGACGCTCCAGCTCACCTATAACGCGTTTATGCGCATAAATAGGTATATCTCCCTGCCTAAAGAAAAAAGGGCGTATATCATCAAGCCCTGCTGTATGGTCTGAGTGTTCATGCGTGAAGAGTAAAGCATCCATATGGGTGACATTATGCTGCAACATTTGCTGTCTAAAATCTGGCCCACAGTCTACTACAAGGTTTTTTTTAGAGCTGCTTATAAGTATAGAAACCCGTAACCTTTTATCCTTAGGATCTGTACTCTTACAAACCGGATGGTTACTCCCAATAATGGGTATTCCCTGCGATGTGCCTGTTCCTAAAAATGTTATTTTCAAACTTGTGAATTTTAGAACAAAAGTAGTGTTATTTTTTTGTAACCCCTATCCTTTTGCTACCTTTGAGGCGTAACTTCAGACGTTGTCCTACACTAAAAAAATTGCACTATGCCCATTACAATTCAAGGTGATAAAGAGTTTGAAAATGTACCCTCTACGCATAATAAAGCACTTAGAATAAATCTTAACGAAAACATCTACGGCACTTTTGCAGAAATAGGTGCCGGTCAGGAAACGGTACGTCATTTCTTTAGAGCCGGAGGTGCAAGCGGTACAATTGCAAAAGCAATGTCTGCTTACGATAAAGATTTTAGTGACGCTGTTTATGGTATAGAAGATGACAGGAGATATGTGACCGAAGCTCGACTTAAGAAAATGTTGTCGCATGAAACAAATCTTCTGGAAAACAGAATCTCAAGAGAGAAACATCCTAATAAAATATACTTCACTTACGCCAATACGGTGGCGACTATAGATTTTGCTAAAAAATTTAAAGGTCACGGCTGGGTAGGTATAAAATATCAGGTAGAACCTCAATCTGAATTCAATGAGATAATTTTACACGTTCGTTTTCACGAAAATGATGCACGTTTACAACAGCTAACGCTTGGCAAATTAGGCGTAAATCTTATTTATGGTGCTTACTATAAATATGATTCTCCTAAAAAGTTGCTTCGCTATTTATACGATCATATTGACAAAGATCAAATAGAGATCGATATGATTAACTTCTCAGGCCCCGTGTTTGAGAAAGTAGATAACCGCTTGATGAGTTTACAACTTCTTAAGAACGGATTTACAGACGCAGTAATGTTTGGCCCTGATGGTAACAACATACTTGCAGCTAAGATTCTTTATAAAAAGAACATCCTTGCTTTACGCGGTAGCTTTAGACCCGTTACTAAAGTGAATATGGATATGTACCATAAATCACTGGAAATCTTCCTCAAAGAAAATCGGGTTAAAAAGGAAAATACAGAGGTTTTATTTGAAATTACCTTATCTAACCTGCGCGCAGAAGGAGAAATAGATGAAGAAGATTTTATGGACCGTGCAAGGCTATTATGTAGTCTAGGTCAAACTGTAATGATTTCTAACTATCAGGAATATTACAGGCTTGTAGAATTTTTCTCCAGATATACAAAAGAACGTATGGGCTTAGCCATGGGTGTAAATAATCTGGTAGATGTGTTTGATGAGTCTTATTACAGGCATCTTAGTGGTGGTATATTAGAAGCTTTTGGTAAACTTTTCTTCAAAGATCTTCGTGTTTATCTCTATCCTATGCAAGATCCTGAAACCGGAGAATTCACTACAAGTGAAAATCTTAAAGTACACCCTCGTATGAAAGAATTGTACAAGTTCTTTAAATACAATGGTCGTGTAGTTGATATTGAAGACTTTAATCCAGATATTCTAACTGTATTCTCGCGTGAAGTTTTACGCATGATCTCTCAGGGAGAAAAAGGATGGGAAGAAATGTTACCTGAAGGAATCCCGGAGATTATTAAAAATCAAAACCTTTTTGATTACAAACCTGCTCCCGTACAACAGGATTAAACTAAAAAACTATTATATAAATATCCTCTTTTTAAATTGAAGAGGATATTTTTTTGCACTTTATCGACATAAACATATATTTAGTCGACAATTATCAACACATAAGCAGAAATAAAAATGAATAATATTCTTATTTAATCGACAAAAAACACATTTTTCACGATTAAGTGTTAATTTTTCAATCTTTAAGTCATTTTATAACTGGATTTATAATATATTTGGCACATAAATAATTCAGACCCCAAATCTGTTGTTACTTGTGTACTATGAGATTGATTACGAAATATAGAAGTACCTGTCTATTTTTATTTACCTTTTTAACTTTATCAGAATTTTCTTACTCACAGGAAAATTCAGAAACAACTGACCATACTTGGTATACCATGTGGGCGAGTATTTCACCAACTGATTTCAATTACAATGTATCAGGAATTGGTCGTAATGACGCTCAGAATATCAATCAAAAACAATCCAGATGCGATAAATCAACAAGCTTATTGACTTTTGCACTTGGAGAAATAGCCGAAGACAACCTGGCTAATAAAAGTTCGTTTGCCAGTAACGAAGATTTTTTACTTTGGGGTAATGATAATGGCTCGCTCGAGCTTACTTCTACCATCTCAACAGATCTCAGTAAAAATTTAGATAATGAAAATCTTAAGACCGAGGTTGAATATACACGCTTCTCTAGAATCTGGAAAGTAGCAGAAATGTATAAGTCTGGGGAAGGTGTCTCTAAAGTAGAGGTATCAATACCTAAAAGTGCATTTTCATACATACCCATTTCAAACGGTGCTTATTTGATGTTTATCTCAGATACTCCCACATTTGACGCTAATTCTGATTATGTTTTACTCAATGAAAATAAAGATCAACTTGAAGCCACTTATGACTTTAACGGTACAAAATATATAACTTTTGGTCACGCTACTGAAACTAAAAATGTGAGATCTATAAGCTTTGATGGTATTGATGATTATATAGACGCGGGGAGCGAACTTACTTTAAACAATACTTTTACATTATCTGCCTGGGTAATGACTTCAGGAAATGGAACAATCATTTCAAAAGCTGACACAAAAACTAATCAGGGGTTTAAATTTGAAATAGACAGTAACGGTCATTCAACTTTTCAAATCCTAAACGATGCCAGTAGCAGTATTACTTCGTCAGTTATAATTCCTAAAAATGAATGGCATCAGCTGGCCGTTTCTTATAACGGTAATGAGCTCAAACTTTATATAGACGGCGTACGGGATACTCAAAAAGAAATTACATTAACGCAAATTTCAAACGACAATCCATTTTTAATAGGAGGAATTAAAGCCGGAAGCTCCACCTCAGTTTTTTTTAAAGGAAGTATTGACGAAGTTAGAGTTTGGGATGCCGCACTTACCACAGTTGAGATAAGAGATTTAATGAATCAGGAATTGTCTGTACAAGACGATAGCTATATAGGGACACAACTAAATGCTAAAGAGACAAAAACTATATTATCTGCTCATAAACTAAAAGCATATTTCCCAATGCTTTCTTATATATTCAAAAGTGTAAAAGATGAAAGCGGAAACGGATTCATTGCAAAGTTAAAAAACATCGATTCTGCAGATGAACAAACGGCTCCACTACCTTATCAATCAGTTTCAGATGGAAGGTGGGAAGATAAAAACATCTGGAAGAATGGCTCTTCACAACCTCTGCCTAATTCCAAATCTATTGTAGATAATACCACCATTATAGACTGGAATATCGTAAAGACGAGTCACAATATCTCTGTAAGCAAAGATATTACTGCTGCCGCTCTATATGTTGAGGATAATGAGCTAGCGCTAGACGATAATAGCCTAACGATAACAAATTATCTAAATCTTGAAGGAGTCATTAATTTAAAGGGTGAGGCTCAATTAATTCAAACAGCTGGTAGCGAACTTGATCCTAAAAGTGCAGGATTTGTATTACAAAAGCACACGACAGGAGCAGATCTTTATCGTTATAACTACTTGTCTTCACCGGTGAGTCCGGAAAATACCTATGAAAATAACAGAGAATATACTGTCAAAAGGTCGCTAAAAGACAATAATTCAGGGTATTTACAAAATCTGAATTTTACGGGTGGTCAGGACGGTTCTGCCGGGTCACCGGTGACATTAAGTGCGTATTGGCTCTACACTTTTAAAAACAGAAATGGCGCTGAAGCGAAATGGCAGTATGTGGGTGAGAACGGCAAACTGAAAGTAGGCGAAGGTTTTACAATGAAAGGTCCCGGCTGCGGTACTATGACAGATTCTTACACATATACCTTTAAAGGAAAACCTAATAATTCTACTGAAAAAACGCCAATAAACATCAATATTTCAGAAGGAAGTGAATATCTGGTTGGTAATCCCTTTGCTTCAGGAATTGATGCAGATCTATTTATAAAAAGCAATCCTTCAATAACAGGAACAATTTCTTTCTGGCATCACTACGGTGGTAAATCTCATCAGGTAAAAACTTTTGAAGGTGGCTATTCCAGATATAATCTTTCTGGAAGTGTGGCGGCGATTCAACATCCGAACGCAAAAGCCCGTGGTCTTAAAGATTTTGAAGAAAGACCTGACCAGTTTATAGATGTAGCTCAAGGTTTTTTCGTTACCGCAAATTCAACCGGAAAAGTAAACTTTGACAATACAATACGCACTTTCGTGAAAACGAATAGACAAAAAAACGTTGAAACTACGCAAGACCTGCGCACAAAACTTCGTTTAGGATATTACTCACCTAAAAACCTGCACCGCGAAATACTTCTCACGCAAGACCCTAAAACGACTATGGGTATCGACAGAATGTACGATGCTATTACAGATGAAGAGCAGGAAGAAGATTTTTACTGGAATATCTCAGAAGAACGCGGAGTTATACAAGGGATACCTGAAATTGATAACCGAATGACCTTGCCTCTTGAGATCAAAATCGCGCAAAAGGGACAATTTCGCATTTCAATAGATGATCTTCAAAACTTTCCAGATGAGATTGGTATCGGTCTAAGAGATAAAGAAACAGATCTTATTACAAATTTAAGATTAGGTGATCATACCCAAACTCTCGATGCAGGCACGTATAAAGACCGTTTTGAAATTGTTTTTAAAATTTACAACAATACATTAAGTACATCTGCACCACTAGCGGCTAATGATATGGTTAAACCATTTTACAATAAACGCGCTCAAAACATTGAAATCACAAAGTCTGATGCTATCATTGTTAATGATGCTTGCCTCTACTCTATTTTGGGACAGGAAGTACAAAAGTGGGATTTAGCGCGCATTGCAAATTCTCAAAAGTTAGCTGTTAATCAACTAAGCGTGGGTACTTACATTCTCAAATTAAATACAGACAAAGGTGTGATCACTAACAAGCTGATGATAAACTAGTAATACTTTACTTAAAAATATCAAACTATCTCTTTCGCTTGTTATAATAAATCCCGCCTAAAATAGAAATTGGAGCGAAGAATATGATAGCAAAAAGCTGCGTCCAATGGCTGCCTGTAGATTTTGTAATTGAGAAAGCTGCAAAGCCGGCAATGATAAAACCTAAAACATAGTTCAGGTTTAAATTTCTGTTTCTGGCAACTAACTTCAATAAAAAACCACTGGCAAAAGAAAAGACACTACCGTAAATAAGAGTTATGATCTTAAAAGATGTAGATGCCGGTTCATGGGGATCTTGCCCAGAAAACTTGAATAACAATAAAGATGTTATTACAAAAATTGCATAACCGGCAATAACGGCTAGAATTTTTCTAATCATTTAATGGTTTTTATTACTATTCATCAACGCCAATCTAATTAAATGCCAGCTGTAATTTTATTGATCATTTCAGCAATACTGAACGTATTTTGATCTCCGGTTTTCATATTCTTTAGCGTGTAGTGCTCATTATTCATTTCTTCTGTCCCGGCAAGTACCACATATTGAATATTACGTTTATCTGCATGAGACATCTGCTTTTTCATTTTTGCAGCGTCAGGATATAATTCAGCTTTTATTCCCGATTTTCTCATGTTTTTGACCGCTTTTAAGGCATAAAGAGCTTCTTTTTCGCCAAAATTTATAAAAAGCACTTCGGTGCCCTTCACGGTTTGAGCCGGAAAAAGATCAAGTTCTTCCAGCACCAGATAAATACGATCAAGACCAAAAGAAATACCAACACCGCTCATATCAGGACGTCCAAATATTCCTGTAAGATCATCATATCTGCCACCGCCGCCTATGCTTCCCATTTTCACATTTTCTGGAGCAGCAACTTCAAAGATCGCACCGGTGTAATAATTTAATCCGCGCGCTAGTGTGATATCGAGTTCTAAGCTTGCTGTGCTTAAGCCCAGCTCCTGAACATTCTTAAAAATGAATTTCACTTCTTCTATTCCCGCGAGACCGGTTTCAGAGGCTTTAAGAAGTTCTTCAAGAACCGTAAGTTTCTCTTCAAAATCACCACTTGCGCTAAAAATGGGTTTTACTTTTTCAATAGCTTGCGCAGTAATTCCTTTCTGGAGCATTTCTTTAACTACGCCCTCCTCACCTATCTTATCGAGCTTATCAAGTGCTACTGTAAAATCGATCAGTTTATCTTCTGCACCTATTGCTTCTGCGATCCCCGAAAGTATCTTGCGGTTATTAATTTTTATAGTAACCCCTTTAAGATTAAGATCTGTAAAAACTGAATCATAAAGCTGAACAAAAGTAACTTCCTGCCATAGTGAATCTGAACCTACCGCATCTGCATCACACTGAAAGAATTCTCTAAATCGTCCTTTCTGTGGGCGATCTGCACGCCACACCGGCTGAATTTGATACCGCTTAAAAGGAAATTCTATCTCATTTTGATGTTGTACCACATAACGTGCAAACGGAACGGTAAGATCATAGCGCAGCGCTTTTTCTGATATGGATGACGCAATATTGTTACTATCTTTAGTAGCATAAAGATCATCGTTTACTTTACTTAAGTAGTCCCCACTGTTCAAAATCTTAAAAATTAAGCGATCGCCCTCATCACCATATTTACCCATTAAAGTATCGCTATTTTCAAATGATGGTGTTTCTATGGGTTGAAAACCAAACATTTCAAAATTTCGCCTAAGCGTATTAATTATATAATTTCTGCGAAGAACTTCTGCAGGAGAAAAATCACGCGTACCTTTAGGTATTCCGGGTTTTTGAGCCATATCAATTTTTGAGGGTACAAATATCCTAAAAAAGTGAGGTTATGTGCCAGTAATTTTGAAAAAACGGTAACTTTATTGAGCTTATGTATACATATAGGCTTAAACAGGAAAATCTATGTTCTCACTATTTAGAGAAAATGTGCGAATAGCCTTTGATGCTATTAAAAGTCAGCTATTGCGTACCATTCTAACAGTTTTAATTATTGCAATAGGTATTACTGCTCTGGTAGCGATTTTAAGCTTGGTTAAAGCACTAGAAAACACAATAAGCAGCGATTTCTCATCGATGGGTTCAAACACCTTTAATTTGCAGCGCTATGAGTTTCAGGTACAGCGACGCGGGAGTGGTGAGAAACAAAAGGTGAATCCTATACTAAGCTACAGACAGGTAAAAGAATTTGAAGAAAGTTATGAGTATCCTTTCACACAGGTCTCATTATCATTTACTGGTACTTCTGACGCTGAAGTTAAATTTGAAAGTGAAAAAACTGATCCTGAAGTTAACATTCTGGGTGTTAACCAAAACTTCTTAGACAACAGCGGACTCAAATTAGCAGATGGTCGCAACTTCAACTTTTTTGATATTCAGAATAATAATAACGTCTGTGTTCTAGGTAGCGATTTTAAAAAGGGTTTGTTTGAAAATATTGATCCTATCAATAAGACCATAAGCATCCGCGGTACTAAATTTAAAGTGGTAGGTATACTTGAAGAAAAGGGAGCCACCTTTGGCAATAATCAGGATTTACGTGTACTAATTCCTATACAGATCGCAAGGTCTATGTACACGCAGGCAAATATAAATTATAACGTAAGTGTAAAGGTAGATGACAAGGAGATGATAGATGGCGCTCAGGATGAGGCTATAATTACATTTAGAAACATTAGAGGTCTTGCTCCTGTAGAGGCTAATAATTTTGGTATAGAACGTAGTGATGACCTTATCAATCAAATAGGTCAAATGACAGGATATCTTTCTATGGCAGCGTGGATTATTAGCATGATAACCGTTCTGGGATCTTCAATTGCTCTTATGAATATCATGCTTGTATCTGTAACAGAACGTACTCGTGAGATAGGTGTAAGAAAGGCTTTAGGGGCAAAACGCTCTACAATCGCAGGTCAATTTTTATTAGAAACGATTATGATAGGCCAGTTTGGTGGTATTTTAGGAATAATCCTTGGGATACTTATAGGAATTTTGATTTCTTCTGTAGCTGATTTCAATTTTACAACTCCGTGGGGCGCGATGATCGCTGCGACTTTAATTACCTTACTTGTAGCAGTAATATCAGGTTCTTTTCCTGCAGCAAAAGCCGCAAAACTAGATCCTATAGAATCCTTGCGCTACGAATAATAATAAACAGTTTTCAAATGAATAAACTAAGTAAAATTCACTATTTGAGATCAATAGGAATGCTAACATTTAGCATTACATTTATAGTCTCCCATTATAATGAAATGCCAGATTTTCTTAAAGGTTCACTTATGGGAATAGGTATAGGACTTACAATTATATCTTTAATTCTACAGAAGAAAGTGAAGACAAATTCTTAACAAGATAAACCTGAGATTTTCTCAATAATCAAACCTCAGCGACTTAACTTTCTAAATCAACGTATTGTTCAAACCATCTAAAAAGTTCACCTTTTGTAATTGAGGCTCCCTGACGTATAAGGGCAAAAACATCTGCGCTCTTATCTTCTTTCAACATTTTCTTACTACTGTAAAGATTTACCTGGTCATCCATTAAGTGAGATTGTAGCCAGTTATAACCTTCTGTCGTGGTTATATCTATTGTTTTATTTTCTACCTCAAGAGAGATAAGGGTAATATGCAGATCATCTATTCTAAAAAGGAACATATGCTGTGGCGAAAAATGTTCCAGATACTCAACATTACGCAAAACACCTTCCCAGATAAGATCGCTAAAAACATCAAGCTCCTGCTCTGCAACTTCTGGCTTGTTCTTTTTAATAGATTCCCACTCTTCTGCTGTAATAGATTGTGCAGCCAGAAAGTTAATAAACTCCTGATGCATTTCATCTAACTGTTCTTTTGTAAGTCTAATGTATTTCATAAAAATAAGATCATGAATCTCAACAGGTTCAAAATTTGAAGCTGTATTGAATTAATGAATATAAAAGTATGTGTTAAAAAGCCCTTTTATGGGTAAAAAAAAAGCTCCCGTAAAACGGAAGCTTTTATATGCTAATTAAAGGTATTAAGCCTCAGCAACAACGTCAAAAGTCAAACTTTCAACAACCTCACGGTGAAAACGTAAGGTAGCTTCATATTGACCTAAACGTTTAATGTTACCACCAGCGATAGTAATAAACCTTCTGTCTATTTCTACACCTTCTTTTGATAAAGCTTGTGCTAGATCTGCATCTGTAACAGAACCAAATAACTTATCTGCTTCACCAGATTTTGCAGTTATTTTTATTTCAAGACCGCTAAGTTTAGCAGCTTCTGCTTTAGCAGCATCAATTACTTTTTTCTCTTTGTAAGCGCGTTGCTTCAGGTTTTCTGCAAGAACTTTCTTTGCAGAAGGAGTAGCTAAAATAGCATGTCCCTGTGGTATAAGAAAATTTCTACCGTAACCGTTTTTTACACTTACAAGGTCGTCTGTAAATCCTAGATTATCGACGTCTCTTTTTAATATCACTTCCATCTGTCTCTCTTTTATTTATATAAATCGGTTACATAAGGCATAAGAGCTAAGTGACGAGCGCGTTTTACCGCTACACTTACTTTACGCTGATATTTTAAAGAAGTACCTGTAAGACGACGAGGTAACAATTTACCTTGCTCATTTACAAATGACGCTAACCAGTCTGCATCCTTGTAATCAATATATTTGATACCAGAACGCTTAAAACGACAGTATTTCTTTGTTTTATTTGTCTCTATGTTTAATGGAGTCAAATAACGAATTTCTCCGTCTTTTTTAGCTTTCGCTTGTTGCTCAATTGATGTTGCCATAATTATGCTTTTTCTTTGTTTCTTTTTCTGCGCTTTTCAGCCCACTCAATCGCGTGTTTGTCTAGTCTTACAGTAAGGAATCGCATAATGCGCTCGTCACGTCTAAATTCTAGTTCAAAGTTCGTGATTACCTCTCCAGGAATCGTAAATTCAAAAAGGTGATAAAAACCACTTTTTTTGTTTTGGATCGCGTAAGCTAATTTTTTTAGCCCCCAATCTTCTTTC
>TARA_R110002020_G_scaffold17804_2_pt1 | contig 46257 bp, 42 predicted proteins | sample TARA_R110002020 | Tara Oceans TARA_R110002020 (sample SAMEA4396489) | marine metagenome | biome: Westerlies Biome; feature: [MES] marine water layer (ENVO:01000295) within the mesopelagic zone...; material: water (ENVO:00002006), including particulate matter (ENVO:01000060) such... | reverse complement strand
GTACGAACAAATTGTATCGAGAAGCGCATTAAATTAATAAAAGTACAAAGTAAAAGTTCTCGATACACTTCTCCTACGTCGAAGCACTCGAACTGACGTGATGTGATTACTCAAATGCTACCAAGTATAACTAAAAACACACAACGTCACTTCGAGTGATTTGTGAGGTACGAGCAAATTGTATCGAGAAGCGAATAAAATATGTTATATACTAAAAAGTCATTAATTTCATATATTTAAAAATGAAATTATCCTATGTCTATATATTAAAATGTTCGGATAACACCTATTATACAGGAGTTACATCAAATCTTAGTAATCGATTAATTGAACATCAAGAAGGTAAACACCTTAAAAGTTACACCTATTCTAGACGACCCATTGAGTTAAAATTTTATGCCGAATTTACCGATATCAACGTTGCTATTGCTACTGAGAAACAAATAAAAAAATGGTCAAAATCAAAAAAACTAGCATTAATTAATAATGATTTTGATAAGCTACCTAATTTAGCTAAGAAAATTTTTAAATGAAATTTTAGCAGTAACGTATAATGTTCTCGATACACTTCTCCTATGTCGAAGCACTCGAACTGACGTGATGTGATTACTCAAATGCTAAAGTAATTAATCTAAGTGTAATTGATAATTCATTACACTATAACGTCACTTCGAGTGGTTTGTGAGGCACGAGCAAATTGTATCGAGAAGCGCATGAAATAAATAAACTACAAAGTAAAAGTTCTCGATACACTTCTCCAAAGTCGAAGCAATCGAACTGACGTGATGTGATTACTCAAATGTTACTAAGTTTAACTAAAAAAACACACAACGTCACTTCGAGTGATTTGTGAGGCACGAGCAAATTGTATCGAGAAGCGTATTAAATCAGTAAATCAAAAAGCACTCGAACTGACGTAATGTTATTACTCAAATGTTACTACTTACCAAACAGCTTATACATAACCCAAGCAGGTCCAACTAATAAAAACTGTAAATCATCAATAAAACTAGGTTTTTGACCCTCTACTTTATGACCATAAAACTGACCAATCCAAGCTACAATAAATAACACTAAAGAGAAATAAACTAAAGAAACATATTGCGCAATAACATAGTTAAGTACAAGACAAAAAGCAGAAAACAATAACATTTGTATCCCAACTTTTACAGACAGTCTAAAATAAAATAACACCAAGGTTAAAACTAGCAAAACAAAAGCCCAATTAGCAATAATGGGATGAGGTAAAATCGAGTTTAAAACACCACTAGGTATTGACATAAACAAACCAACAACGCTAAAAAATATAGCTGGCACACATATATAATGAATAGAAATATTGGTTGGATTTTGATGACTGACCGCATAACTATCAAACCACTGTTGTAAAGTTCTCATATTATTGATTTTTGTAAATATATTAATTTATTTTTGTGATATGCAAAATTTACCAAACGACAAGTCACTTATACTTTTTGATGGTGTGTGCAACCTTTGCAACACATCTGTCCAATTTGTTATAAAACATGATACTAAAAATAAGTATCTATTTGCACCTTTACAAAGTAATATTGGACAAGCAATTATCCAAAAATATAACTTGGATACTAGCAAAACGGACTCCATACTACTCTACTCCAATACTAAAGGCTTAAATACTAAATCTACTGCAGCTTTAATTATAGCTGCTAACTTAGGGTTTCCAACAAATATGTTAGGTGTCTTTTTAATAGTGCCTACTTTTATTAGAAATTGGGTTTATGACTTTGTAGCTAAAAACCGTTACAAATGGTATGGCAAAAAGGAGGCGTGTATGATACCAACACCAGAACTAAAAGCTAAATTTTTAGATTAATAGGCTTTAACTCATCCAAAAGGATGGTTCCCTTGATAAAAGCATCACTTTACTCAATTATAATTTTATAACACTAGCTAGTGTTTTAACTTTGAGTATGAGGTTGGTTATAGCCTCAAAGCAATTAGGTTAGCTCAAGCCTTGCTTCTGTTAGTAGGGAATAGATTGAGTTTTAGTTTAAGGAATGTCTACCCTTAAATTAGCAGAGTGCTATACTTAGGACAATTAATTGCTTTGAGGCTTTTTATGTAAGTACAAAGCTTAATTAAAAGTTGGTTAACTAAGCTTTAAATATCTTTTTTAATAAATTATAAGCAGCTTTCTCCATTTGATCCATCTCACCATCTGCAAAAGCCATAAGCTTTATATCTGCAAATAGGTCTGCAAAATCATTACTATAATAATCATGAGATTTGACTGCTTCAATAATATTTTGAATACTTTGATAGTCGTTATCTTCTTCAAATTTTTCGTGCACACGATTATAAACGTCCTTATTAACTCTAGAAAGTATGTACTCTTTTTCTTTTTTAGTTTCGTCTAAATCAGAATGAGCTATAAAAATTAAAATATAAGCTAATAATTCGTCCTTAGACCATGTGTTTGGTTGATTCATTTTTAATGATTTTAAAGTTCCGTATTCTGTCCACGATCCATCGTAAACACTATTATTATAACCTATAATTGTTGCTACCAAGCTTAATATAGATGCTGTTATACCAGAACCACAACTAAAGACCAAGTGTTGATTTTCTTTTAAAATAGTACTAAATATTAACTGTAAATCTTCTTTAGACTTTAATTTATTACCATCTAAAATAGCTTCATGAGGTAAATTTATAGAATTTGGTATCGTTCCTGATCGTAATCCAGCTCTAGGCTCGGCAACTTTACTAGTAAATCTATCTTTTGATCTAGCATCTATAATAGCAAAATCAGGATCTTTACTAATGACTTCAAGCGACTCAAAATAGACTACATTACTTGGATTATATTTTGTAGTAAAATTACCTGGTTTACAGTCTAAATTATGTGTTTTTTCTGTTTTATAACCTTGTGCTTCCCATGCTGGCAAACCACCATCTAAAACTGCAACATTATTATGTCCAAACGTTTTAAGTAACCACCAAGCACGTGGACTAGAATAAATTCCTAAAGCATCATAAACAACAATATAACTATCGTTATTAATCCCTAAACGTTGTGCTTCTGTTTCAAACTGTACTTCTGAAGGTATGGTATTAGGAAACCTTGCATTAACGTCACTAAAAGCATTTTTTATATCAAAAAATCGTGCATTAGGAATTTGGTTAATATTTGCTTCTGAAGGTGTACCTCCTACTTTGGAAATAGTTGCATCTAGTATAATCAGTTTTGCATGATTACAATTATCTTTTAACCAATCTACCGAAACTAAATTACCAAATCCTTCCATAATTAATATTTATTTAGGTTTGCTCCTCCTTTTGATTGAAATAAAACTAAAGGTTTATTTCACATTTTCATAATTATCATCCCATTCTTTAGCCTTAGGATTATCATGTAGCTTACCTAAAGATTTAGCTACTAGCATGGACACTGTAGCATCACCTGTAACATTAACTACGGTTCTGCACATATCTAATGGTCTGTCTACAGCAAAGATTAAGGCTAATCCAATAGGCAATAACTCTGCTGGAAAACCAATAGCTTCTAATACAATAACTAACATAACCATACCAGCACTTGGTACTGCAGCACTACCTATTGAAGCTAATAAAGCAGTACCTACAATAACTAATTGATTTGTAAAAGTTAACCCTTCTGGCCAAATAACTTGCATAATAAATACAGCAGCAATACCTTGGTATAAACTTGTACCATCCATATTAACCGTTGCTCCAACAGGTAAAACAAATCCTGCTACCTCTTTATCTACTCCTAAATGTTCTTCTACACGCTCCATAGTTACTGGTAATGTTGCAGCACTACTTGATGTAGAAAATGCCAATAATTGTGCTGGACTAAATTGTTTTAAAAACCATAGAGGTGATTTTTTAGTAACCACTTTAACTAACATTAAATAAAAGCAAATCATTAAAAATAAACCAAATACTACACAAGCTGCATAACCTAACAATTTAACTAATATGGTAGTATCATCAAAAGCGATAATTACGTTTGCCATTAGTGCAAAAACAGCGTATGGCGCAAATAACATAATTAAGTCAACCATTTTCATAACTACTTCATTTAATGAATCAAAGAAGTCTATTAATGGTTTGGCTTTTTTCTCTGGAATTAATAGTAAGCATATACCCACAAATAAGGCAAAGAAAATAACTTGTAACATAGCTGGCTCAGCAAACGAATTAAATATATTACTAGGAAAAATATCTACTAACGGTTGCAATGGACCAGCTTCTTTAGTCACTTTGGCTTTACCTATCATAACATCTGCGTTTCCTTGGTATGCTGTTTTAATGTTCTCGATTGTGTCTTGAGGCATTCCTGTACCTGGTTTAACAATATTTACAATACTTAAACCAATAACTATAGCAATAACAGTTGTCCCAATATAAATACCTATGGTACGTAAGCCCATAGATTTTATTTTAGAAATATCTTTTAAGTCAGAAATTCCTTTTATTAACGATGCTAATATTAACGGTACAGCAATTAGCTTTAATAAATTAATAAAAATAGTTCCAAAAGGTGCTATCCAATCTCCAACAAAACCTCTACCTCCATCAACGCTATTCATTAAAAATCCAAAAATGATACCTAATATCATTCCTATTATAATTTTCCAGTGTAATGCAAGTTTTTTCATATCTATTGGTTGTATTTCCTTTTAAAAAGTACTGTTTTAAGTTATTAAATTGGTTTTTCTTCCTATTATTTTATGCCTCCAAACTTCGTAAAGATGACACGTTGTATGTGGTTGATCAGGATTATCTAAGGGTAATTGTGTTTGTATTGTTTTAGCTTGATTATAATCTGTTATTAAGCCATAATTATTTATATCTGAAGGTAAAAATGTCTCATCAAATCCTCCTGCATTAGTTAAAGCACTTGTATCTCCAGTTACGTCAATTAAATCATAACCTACAAAATCAAAATGAGTTGCTAAATCGGCTTTGTTCTTGTTTGGCTGTTTAACAATAGCTAACAAATTAAAGTACTGTAATTGTTTAACTTTATCTAACACGTAATCTAAATCATTAAAATAAAACATAACCATGCCTTGATCCGTGATTATGTAATCCCAATCCTCAACCGAGTCTAAATCAGGCATAAAAGCCAGCCTATTTAAGTTACCATCTAAAGATACTAATTCTGTTAGATGTGTCAAATCAGAATACGCCATAAAATCTACCCAACTAAAACCTGTTTTGCTATCAGGATCAAAGGTGTTTAAAGCAGTATAATAAATTTGAGTGTTCATTTAAATTAATACAATAATTTATATAAAGTTACAGATTTTGATTTTTAAGAGTAGGTTTTGTTTATTAATAAATAATCTGCTAATACTAATGCAGCCATAGCTTCTACAATAGGTACAGCTCTTGGCACCACACAAGGATCGTGTCTTCCTTTTCCTTGCATTTCTACTATTTCACCAGCTCTATTAATGGTTTCATATTTTTGAATTAAAGTTGCTACAGGTTTAAATGCAACTCTAAAATAAATATCCATTCCGTTACTAATACCACCTTGTATTCCACCAGATAGGTTGGTTTTTGTGCTTCCGTCAATATTAAATAAATCGTTATGCTCGCTACCTTTCATTTTAGCACCACAAAATCCGCTACCAAATTCAAAGCCTTTTACAGCATTAATGGATAACATTGCTTTGCCTAATTCGGCATGCAATTTATCAAAAACAGGCTCACCTAAGCCTATAGGCACATTTTGAAGCACACATGTTACTGTGCCTCCAATGGTATCACCTTCCTTACGTATGTCTTTAATACGTGTTATCATTTTTTCAGCTATAGCTGAATCTGGACAACGCACATCATTACTTTCAATTTTAGAAAAATCTAAATCTTGATAGGGTTTGTCTATAAAAATATCTCCAACTGAAGATGTAAAGGCATTAATTTTTACGTTTTTTAATACTTGTTTGGCTATTGCACCTGCAACGACACGACTAGCGGTTTCTCTGGCAGAACTACGACCTCCTCCTCTATAATCTCTTAAACCATATTTTTTTTCGTAGACGTAATCTGCGTGACTAGGTCTATAACTATCTTTAATGTGCGAATAGTCATGAGATTTTTGATTAGAGTTTTCTATTACAAATCCAATTGGCGTACCTGTTGTAACACCTTCAAAAATTCCGGATAAAAATTTAACTTCATCTGGCTCTTTACGTTGTGTAACAATATTGGATTGACCTGGTTTACGTCTATTCATTTCTACTTGAATAGCTTCCAAATCCAGTTCTATTCCTGGAGGACATCCATCAATAATTCCACCAATAGCCACACCATGAGATTCTCCAAAAGTGGTAAGTTTAAATAAGTTTCCGAAGCTATTACCTGCCATAAATAAATTAATTTACGCTAATGTAATCATAAATAATAGTCAAACAAAACCCTAGTAATTTCAACTTGAAAAAATTGGTAATGTTAACTTAACAATTAGCTTATAATTAGATAATTATGCAATAATGTTTGATTAACAATAGAATTTAATATTTGTATCGTAATTAAGAAATGATACTCTATTGAAATTAAAACGAAAGGTTGAGGTTGTAGTAATATCTGACGTGCATTTAGGTACTTATGGCTGTCATGCCAAACAATTGCTAACCTATTTAAGTAGCGTAGACCCTAAACATTTAATATTAAATGGTGACATAATTGATGTTTGGCAGTTTAGCAAGCGATACTTCCCTAAGTCACACATGCAAGTTATAAAAAAGATTGTATCCTTAGCTGCAAAAGGCACTAAAGTGACGTATATTACTGGTAATCATGACGAAATGCTTAGGAAATTTACAGATTCTGAGATTGGTAACATATCCATAGTTAACAAACTAGTTTTGGATTTAGATGGTAAAAAGGCATGGTTTTTTCATGGTGATGTTTTTGACGCTTCCATACAAAGTGCCAAATGGTTAGCCAAATTAGGTGCTTATGGTTACGACCTATTAATTTTAATAAATAAAGTTATTAATTGGATATTAGTAACCTTAGGAAAAGAGCGTTACTCGCTATCTAAAAAAATAAAAAATAGTGTCAAAGGTGCTGTTCGCTTTATTAGTAATTTTGAAAAGACTGCAACAGATTTAGCTATAGAAAATGGCTATGACTATGTTATTTGTGGTCATATCCACCAACCAAAAAATGAAATAGTTGAAACAAAAAAAGGAACCACAAATTACTTAAACTCTGGAGATTGGGTAGAAAATTTTACCGCTTTAGAATATCAATTTAAACGTTGGAAACTATATAGATACAGTGAAGATAAGTTGTCTGCTTTTTTTGCTGATGAAGAGATTAAGGATATGTCTGAGCAAGAGTTAATTGCTGCAATAACAATAATGAAACCCTTAAAAAAATCTAAATAGGCTGTAATTTTTGGTGTTTGTTATAGTTTGTGTTAATTTGTTAAAAAAATATACACTTATGACATTTTCCAAACTTGCTTCACTATTATTTTTTAGCATTATTTTTATTAGTTGTTCCAGCGACTCAAACGAGGCTACTCCAGCAACGCCTCAGCAACAATTTGAAGGTGACTTTTTTCCTTTAAATGTAGATAACTCTTGGGATTACAATGTAGTAAATACAGATAATAATACTGCTCAAAATACTACAAGTGAGGACGAATTATATGTTGAAATTGAAACAACAAATGGCTACTCGTTATCAGTAAATCAAGGTGGTCTTGCTAATGGAACCATGAGTGGTATTTTAACTAGTGGAGAATTAACTAGAACCGAAACCACATTAGCAGCTAATGGTACTGTTGGCCTACCTATTGATGGATTTGATTTTCAAATTAATCTTGAAAACGCATTGCTTTACAATACACAAGCAGATAATGGCGCACAATTATCCATAAAATCAGGATCATTTACACAAGATTTTCAAGGATATCCGGTAACAATAAATTACACATTAAAAAGCACGCAATTACAAAACCTTAGCAGCTTGGATGTTAATGGTACAACCTATAATTCAGTAACGTCATCTAACATAAGTCTTGAACTATCTGTAACTACAGAAGTTACTATTTTAGTCACTCAAACAATATCTATTTTAGACCCACAACAAGTCTTATCTGTTAATAGTTATTACGCTGAAAATGTTGGATTAATCAAGGCTGATGCTAATACAAATTACCAGCTAAATACTGAAACTGCTGCATTATTAAATCAATTAGGCGCAGATTTAGGTGCTTTACAAACTTCGTTATCTGTAACTAATACACAAGTATTAACAGATTACAATGTTATTGAATAATTACAATAAAGCATTTTTTAATATAGTTACTGGATGGTATGCAATGCGTTGTGTACCATCTTTTATTTGATGCCTGCAACTAGTACCATTTGCACTAATTATAGTCGTTTCTGGTGCTTTTCTTACAGCAGGAAATAAGGTTTGCTCACCAACCTGCATACTTATCTCATAATGCTCTTTCTCGTAACCAAAACTTCCAGCCATACCACAGCAACCGCTAGGTATTATAGTTACTTTATAATTTTTTGGAAGATTTAAAACATTAAAACTATAGATTTGGTTTGATTGTGCTTTTTGATGGCAATGACCATGAAATTTAATCACTTGTGCTTCAGAGGTAAATTGATCCGAAGTAATGTTTCCAATAGCTATTTCACTTGAAAAAAAGGCTTCTATTAAAAAGGTGTTTTTAGCTATTGCTTCCGCAGAAATTTTGTCCTCAACTAGTCTTGGATATTCATCTTTAAAAGTTAAAATTGCTGAAGGTTCAATACCTATTAAAGGCGAATTTTCAGTGATTTTATTTTTGAATAAACTAACGTTTTTTTCGGCTACTTTTTTAGCTTGATCTAATAACCCTTTAGATATAAAAGCACGTCCAGATTCTGCATTATTAATAAGTATAACATCGTAATTTAATGCTTTTAACAGTTGCATTGCATCTTCACCAATGTTAGCATCTAATTGATTAGTAAACTCGTCGTTAAAAAGATAAACTGTTTTTAATTTTTCTTTATTAACATTATTATTTTTAGTTAATTGATAGGCTTTATCTAAAGTTTTACTTGATAATAAAGGTAAGCTTCTTTTTTTAGCAATACCAAAAGTTTTTTTAATTAATGAAGCAGTAATCTTATTAGAAAACATAAAATTTGTCAAGCCTATTAAGGGTCTTCCAATTTGATTTATTTTATTATTATAAGCAAATACTTTGGTCCTAATAGACACTCCATTTTCTTTTTGAAATTGGTATAAAAACTCTGCTTTTAAACTAGCAACATCAACACTACTTGGACACTCACTTGCACATGCTTTACAACTTAAACATAAATCAAAAACAGACTTTAATTCTGTGTGATTAAACTTATTATTTTTATCAGAATTGGTTAAATATTCACGTAATGCATTGGCTCTTGCTCTAGTGGTATCTTTTTCGTTTTTAGTTGCTCTGTAACTTGGACACATGGCACCACCAAACTCAGGTAATTTTCTGCAATCACCAGAACCATTACATTTTTCTGCTTCACGTAAAATACCTTCAGACTTAGAAAAATCTATTAGAGTTGTAATTTCAGGCACCTCTTTATCTGGTTGGTACCTTAAGTTTTTATCCATTGGATAAGCATCTACAATCTTTCCTGGATTAAAAATATTGTTAGGATCAAAACTTGATTTTATTTGTCTTAATAATTGATAGTTATTACTACCAATCATAAGATCAACAAACTCACCTCTAACAATACCATCACCATGCTCTCCACTAAAGGATCCATTATACTTTTTAACTAAATGCGCTACATCTGTTGTAATTTGCCTAAAAAGCTTAACGTCATCGGATTGTTTTAAATCTAAAATTGGACGTAAATGCAATTCTCCTGCTCCTGCATGCGCATAATACACAGCTTTTTGGTTGTAATTAGCCATTAATTGTGTAAAATCTGCTATATAATTAGCTAAATCAGGTAATGCAACAGCAGTATCCTCTATACAAGCTACTGCTTTTTTATCACCAATCATATTTCCCATTAAACCTAAACCAGCACTTCTTAAATTATTTGCTTTATCAATTTGATCTGCTATTAGTACAGGATATGCATAGCTTGCTGTATTTGATTTAGATAGATTAATTAAGTCATTAGCTTGTTGTTTTGCTTGCTCTAAAGTTGCTCCTCTAACCTCACACATTAAAATAGCTTCGGGATCACCTTGAATAAAAAACCGATTGTCTTGTTGCGTTTTATTATACTTAGTTAAGTCCAAGATGGTTTTATCCATCATTTCGCAAGTATATAAATCATGCTCCATTACTGGCTGCACAGCATTTAAACAATCTTTAATAGAATTAAAATGCATTGCAACCATAATCCGATTTGGAAGAGGCAAAACATCTAATTGTAAAGTTATTTGCGTAGTAAAAGCTAAGGTACCTTCGCTTCCTGATAGTAATTTACAGATGTTAAAACTATCATCCTTAACTAATTCATCTATCGCATAACCAGTGTTACGCCTATGTATTTCAGGTTTTGGGAAGTGTTTTATTATTTCCGTCTTAGCGTCATCATTAAATAAATCGCTTTGTAATTGCCTATAGATCTGACCTTCTAAATTGTTAAGCTTTAATTTTTCTTGTATTTGAGATTTAGTTAAATCTTTAAAAATAGCAACACTACCATCACTTAAAATAGTCTCTAGAACTAATACTTTATCTCTTGTAACACCATATTTAATTGATGTTGTTCCTGATGAATTATTACCAACCATTCCACCAATCATACATCGATTTGAGGTTGATGTGTTAGGGCCAAAAAATAAACCAAAAGGTTTTAGATAATTATTTAATTGGTCACGAACTACACCTGGTTGCACAGTTACTGTTTTGTTTTTTTTATCAAAGGAAACAATAGCATTAAAATATTTTGACACATCTACTATTATCCCTTCTCCAACACATTGTCCAGCTAAAGATGTACCAGCAGTCCTAGGAATTAAAGACGTTTTATTTTGCTTAGCAAACTTGATTAATAGTTTTAAATCGTCAATATTCTTTGGATAAGCTACAGCTGTAGGAAGCATTCTGTAAACTGATGCGTCTGTAGCGTAAATAGATTTAATTAAATCGTCATGATACAAATCACCTACTAAGCTGTTTTTCAGGCTTTTTAAATCCATATTAGAAAATAAAACTAAAATTAAGTTAACAAAAACGGTATTTTAACCTACAATTAGTGCTTTTAGTCGACAAACACAATTAAGTTATTTAACAAAAATACTAAAGCTAGTAAGAAAAATATCTTTGTATTAGTAATTATTAACTTAAAACAATAAATAAATGGCAACAAATCTATTAAATCTATTTAAAGATCAATTATCTGATGATGTACTTGGTAATGTTTCTTCACTTTTAGGAGGCGAACAAAAGGACACCATCCATAAAGGGCTTATGGCTGCAGCACCTGCTTTATTGGGAGGAATAATGGACAAAGCCTCTTCTCCTGAAGGTGCTAAATCTATTTTCAACATGCTAGGTGATGGTAGTACTGTTAACAACTTAGCAGGAACATTAGGAGCTGGAGGAGCACAATCGGAAGGTTTTTTAGGTAAAGGATTAGATTTTGTCAAAAATATATTAGGAGAAAAAGCATCAGGAGTTATTGACTTGGTAAGTTCTGTATCTGGAATGGGTAAAGATTCGTCTTCTTCTATTCTTAGCATTGCTGGTTCTGTTTTAGGAGGTGTCTTAGGAAAACAAAAAGCTTCAGGGATGGATTTAGGAAGCTTTTTAGGTTTACTATCAAATCAAGGAAGCTTTCTAGATAAGTTTGCTCCTGCAGGATTAACCTCTTTATTAGGACTTACTTCATTTTCCGGAATTTCTGATAAGCTAGGAAATTTAGCTAGTGGAGCTTTAGGTTTTGCTGGCAACACTGGAAAAGCTGCTGTTGATGGTGCTGGTAAAATTATTGGTGGTGCAGCAGGAATGGCTGGAGACGCTGGAAAAAGTGTTATAGGTGGCGCTGGAAAAATTGCTGGAGGAGCTGCAGGATTAGCTGGTAATGCAGGTAAAGCTGCTTTTGATGGAGCAAGTAAAGTATCAGGTGCTGCTGCTAACACAGCCAATAATGCTGTTAAATCTAGTGAATCTTTAGTGAAAAAGATTTTACCTTGGGCAATCGGAATAATTGGTTTGTTACTAGCTTTCTTTTTAATAAAAGGATGTGATAGTGAAAAATCTATAATGGATAATGTAAAAGATGCAGCTAATGAAACAACAGGAGCAATTAAAAATACTGCCAATGGAGTAACTGATGCTGCAGGAAACGTTGTAGATGCTACTGGTAATGCGATTGATAACACAGTTGATGCTGCAGGTAATGTTTTGGATGCTGCTGGTAACGCTATTGGTAAAACAGTAGACGCAGCAGGTAATGCTGTTGATGCAGCTGGAAACACAGTTGGTAATGTTGCTGGAGGAATAGTTGATGCTTCTGGTAACGTAGTCAATGCTTTTGGTGAAGCTATTGGAAACTTTTTTAGCTCTGATTTACCTAATGGAACAAAATTAAATATACCTGAAGGTGGATTTGAAGATAACTTTTTAAGCTATATCAAAGACGGAAAATTGGAAGCTGGTAAATACTACGCTTTTGATAGATTATATTTCAACACAGGATCTTCTTCTTTGGATGCTAATTCTATGAATCAAATTGAAAATGTAGCAGCCATAATGAAAGCTTATCCAAAAGTAAATATTTTGTTTAGAGGCCATACTGATAATACTGGATCTGCAGAAGGAAACAAAAGTTTATCTGCTAGCAGAGCATTATCTGTTAAAAATAAATTAGTAGAAATGGGAGTCGCTTCTGGACGCATTAACACTCAAGGCATGGGATCTGTTGATCCTATTGCTGACAATACAACAGCAGAAGGGCGTGCTAAAAATAGAAGAATTGATGTTTCTGTTGTAAAATAGAATATTATAGTTAGTTAGTTTTAGTTTACTAAAGGCTGATAAACAACTGTTTATCAGCCTTTTTTTTGTTAATAAATTTTATATTTTTAACAAAAAATAAGTTAACTTGATAATATATTAGAGCGTTATAATCTTTAATCGGATTTTAAACGTACATACATTAACTAATAAATTAATTAACATGAAAAAATACTTTTTATTTGCTTTTGCAATTTTTGGATTTGCAACAATTACTTACGGTCAGGACATTTCTGATAATGCTATTGGTTTACGTTTAGGTGATAGCGATGGTTTTGGAGCTGAAGTCTCTTATCAACGTGCTTTAGGAGATAATAATAGATTAGAAGTAGATTTAGGATGGCGTTCTGGAAGTGCTTATGATGGATTTAAATTAGCTGGTTTATACCAATGGGTTTGGGTCTTAGATGGCGACTTTAATTGGTATGCTGGAGTTGGTGGTGGTGTTGGATCGTATAGTTTTGACAACAAAGCTTTTGACGACGAAACATTTGTTTTTGCTGCTGGAGATATAGGTATAGAATACAATTTTGATATTCCGTTACAACTATCTTTAGATTTTAGACCAGAATTAGGTTTTGGAGATTACAGAGATGATTTAGATTTTGATATTGCATTAGGAATCCGTTATAGATTTTAATATTCCTTATATATAATCCATAAAAAACCACCTTTATAAGGTGGTTTTTTTATGTTTTTTAATTTAAAATTTTACACTTGTTTAATGTTTTTTGATAAATGGCTTCATATTGTGGTACGATTTGATGAATATCAAAAGTTTTAGCTTGGACTTTAGCATTCATTTTAAATTGCTTTAAAACTGTTTCATCAACCAATATTTTAATAGCATTTTTACTCATACTATCTACATCTCCAACATTACTTAAATAACCGGAAAAACCTTCTTTATTCACTTCAGGTATGCCTCCTGTATTACTAGATATTACAGGTACTCCTGATGCCATAGCTTCTAAAGCTGATAATCCAAAGCTTTCGGTTTTACTTGGTAATAAAAACAAATCAGAGAAGCAGAGTATTCTATCAATCTCATTACTATTTCCAAAAAAGACAACCTTATCGCTTATACCTAATTTTTCACATAAACGCTCAGCAGGTTCTCTTTCTGGACCTTCACCAACCATCATTAGCTTTGCAGGAATTTCTTTTTGAATGTTATTAAAAATATTTATTACATCTGGAATACGCTTTACTTCTCGCATATTACTAATATGAGTAATTATTTTTTCATTATCATTAGCCATCATAACACGTTGACAGTCCGTGAAATTATGACTAAACTTATTTATATCTATAAAGTTTGTTACTACATCAATGTCGTTTTTAATATCAAATAAACGCAAGGTATCATCTTTTAAACTTTGCGATACAGCAGTTACTGCATCAGATTTATTAATACTAAAAGTTACTGCAGGTTTATAAAATGGATGACTACCTACTAAGGTAATATCTGTACCATGTAATGTAGTTACAATTGGCACATAAATATCATCTTCTCTTAACATTTTTTGAGCCATATAAGCAGCATAAGCATGTGGTATTGCATAATGTACATGCAAGACTTCAATTTGATGAAGCTTAACCATATCTACTAATTTACTAGATAATGCTAACTCATATGGTTGATAGTGAAATAATGGGTACTCTGGCACATTTACTTCATGAAAATGCACATTATTACCCAATAACTCAAGCCTAACTGGTTGATTATATGTTATAAAATGAATCTCGTGACCACGTTTGGATAGCTCCAAACCTAATTCTGTTGCTACTACTCCGCTTCCTCCAAATGTTGGATAACATACAATTCCTATTTTCATGTAATCTTTATAGTTTTATAACTTGGTCTGTGTAAATCAAATAACTTTACAATTTAATCTATAATTGCTTCGTAAATTGCAGCTTGAATATTTGTTCTAATATCTTCTCTTAATAATGTATTTGGACCTTTTGACGTTGGATACGTCCTATTAGCCATAAATACATATACAATTTCTTGCTCAGGATCTGCCCAAGCATAAGTACCTGTAAATCCTGAATGACCAAAACTAGTCATACTTACACAACCGCAAGTTGGTCCAGCGTCTCCTAATTGTGGCTTATCAAAACCTATACCTCTTCTGTTGTCACTTTCGCAATAATAGCAGGTATTAAATTTATCTAAGGTTTCATTTTTAAAATAACGTTTTCCGCCATAAAATCCTTTTTGTAAATACAATTGCATGATCTTAGCAATATCATTAGCGTTACTAAATACGCCTGCATGACCACCTACACCATCTTGCATGGCTGCTCCCATATCATGTACATAACCCTGTACTGTTTGGTAACGATAGTAATCGTCGTTTTCTGATGGAACAATCTTAGTGTCGCTAATCTTGTCATAAGGATTATACATGGTGTTATTTGCTCCTAAAGATTTATAAAAGTGATCCGCAGTCAACTCATCTAAACGTTTATTATAGTGTGATTCTATATATTGCTTTAAAATATAATAAGGTAAATCACTATAGCGATATTTTAATCTTGATAATAGCTCTGTATCCTTAATAATAGTGTTGATTGAATCCTTATAGTCGTCTCTCATATATAGTTCAGGAGCAACTTTTACCGTAAATCCTTTACTTTTAGTTTTTCTGTAATATTTAGCCGAAGGTTTACTAGTTTCAGGATCTAAAGTCTTATAATAAAAAGGAATCCAAGGTTTTAGTTGCGCATAATGTGACAACATTTTTTTTAGAGTAACATTTTTTTTATTTGAATTTTTGTACGAAGGTATAATTTCAGAAAGTTTAGTATCTAACGACACAATACCTTGCTCCTCTAACTCCATTAATAAAGGTAGGGTCGCTACTATTTTAGTTAAAGATGCAACATCGTATAGGTCATCAAATTCTACTTTTTGTGAACCTTCATAGGTGTGCTTGCCAAAGGTTTTATTATAAATTACTTTTCCTTTTCTAGCAATCACCAACTGGATTCCTGGTGTCATTTTACCATTAACAGCATAGTTTGCAATCGAATCAACTTTTTTAAGCGCGTAGCTTGACATACCAACACGCTCTGGCATTGCGTATCCTAAACGCTCTAAAGAATTAGCCTGTTTACCATCTCCAACATTAAAAAACTCACCTGCAGATACTGGTAATGTTCCTTTTGCTGGAATTGCACCAAATAGTAATTGAGCCGATTTTTCTTGAGCTATTTTACTATTTTGATAACTAACCACAACACTTTCAATATTTGTTACTGTGCTTAAATCCAATAAAGCATAAGGCTTAGCAAAGATATCTAAAACCACATTGTTTGTACGTGCTATCTCTTGCAACCAAACTAACTCTTTATTTGTAAATTTATAATCTTTCCATGGGCTATTATTTGATTTATGAAAACCAACAATTACTGTATTATAAGATTGAAGCTTTGCAATAAGCTCGTCTAAATTATCTGCAGCAATTTCATGAACTTTGGTATATTTTTTTAATTCGTTATAAAAAACACTACCAGAATCGTCACCCAAATTGACATAGGCAATCTTTTTTGTTTCAAGATTCCTAAAAGGTAATTGATTAGTGGTATCTCTAGCTATAGTAATAGCGTTTTCCATTAACATTTCATATAAAGCATCGTCCTTAATTCTGTTTAAATCCGAAACTAAGTTATACGTACCTATGGGCTTGTAATTATTTAAACCTACTTTATATTTAGCCATTAATATTTTTTTAACCGAGTGTGCTAATCGCGCTTCAGTAATTTCATTAGCATTATATGCCTGAATAAATTTATTTATAGCAGTAGGAACATCTCCTGACATAAGCATGACATCATTACCAGCTTTAAAAGCTGCTAAATCAATATCTCCTGGAGCACTAAAATTGGAAGCACCTTTCATAGTTAATGCATCTGTAAAAATCAAACCTTTAAAGCCTAAACGCTCTTTTAAAATAGATGTGACTATGTTTTCTGATAACGTTGAAGGGTAACCATCTCTAGGCTCTAAGCTTGGTATATTAAGGTGAGCTACCATAACACTAGATAAACCTTCTTTAATTAATTTTTTATAAGGATACAACTCAACCGAATCAATACGTTTTTCGTCAAAACTGACTGTTGGCAATGTTTTATGAGAGTCTGCTTCTGTATCTCCATGACCAGGAAAATGCTTAGCATTAGCTAATACTCCTGTACTTTGCATACCTTTCATAAAGGCTAAAGCCTTATCTGTCACGTTATCTCTATCTTCTCCAAAGGATCTGTTACCAATAATAGGATTATTTGGATTAGTGTTAATATCTACAACTGGAGCAAAATTAAAATGAACTCCAATTCGTTTACAATGCTCTCCTAACTGACGTCCTGTTTGCTCTATTAACTGATTGTTTTTAACAGCACCAAGCGTCATATTCCAAGGAAATGCGTAAGTAGAATCTAAACGCATGCTCAAACCCCATTCTGCATCCATACCAATTAACAATGGTACTTTAGCAGCAGCTTGCAACTCATTATTTAGTTTTGCTTGTCTAACAGGACCACCTTTTGAGTAAATTAATCCTCCAATTTTGTTGTCTCTAATTAGATTTACAATATTAATTTTTTCTTGTGGTGATTGACTTGAAAACACCTGAACCATATATAGTTGTCCAATTTTTTCTTCTAAAGACATACTATTATACAGACTATCCACCCATTGTTGTTGGGCTACAGGGTTTTTATCTAATAAAGGGTTAGGCGTATCTTGTGCAACCATGACACAAGTAAAACATAAAAATAAGACGAGGGATTTTAAATATTGCATATACTGAAATTGACTATTATAGTTACACTTTAATGTACAACTAAAAACTATGCCAAATTAGTATATTTATCCCTATTATTAAAAGACTTTAAGATAGATTTATTACCTAATTACAAACCGTTAATCCATAACAAATTTAAAACCTAATCCAAAATAATTAGCACTTAGTCCTGTATTACGTTGATAATTATTGTACTTAAAATCTATACTTTTTAATCCTAATTCCCAGATATGTGCAGAACTAAAAATATCTGTATAACTTATACCAAAACCATACTGGTTGGCACTAAATTTAGATAAATCATAATCTGATGTGTAAAACTGTTCTGTAGATAGGTTTTGCTCATAAGGTGCAAAGTAGTCTGCTTCGGTTTGATCATAATATCTAAACGATGGATATAATGTAAATTTTTGCGAAATCTTTATTGGGACTTCTATACTAGCTGTATTAGATTTAATTCCCCAATCATCAAAATAATATCTATAATAAGTTCTAACGGTAAAAACTTCATTTAAATAATAATTAAAGCGAAATCCTACAGGAATTTTTATTCTACTGTCTGGTAACCGCTCTATATCATCTGCTAATTGAAATACATCAGTATTACCAGATGATGTGTAATTAGGAATACTAGCTGCATTACCTACGTAATAATTGTCTACATCTGAAAAATATACACGTTGTAGTGGATTTGCTAACCAGCCTTGTTGATTAACAAGATCCAAAAAGACAGAAAATTGTGCGTTTTTACTAAGGATTTGAGAAAAACTTAATGATAAAGAATAGGTGTTTCTACCCTTATCCTGAATGGATTTATAATTAACTGGATTATACGCTAATGATGTGTTTCCGTTTTGATCAATTATATTTAAATTACTAAATAAACCCTGTGTTAGATTTCCATTATTATCTTCAAAAGATCTTAACTCTATTGGGTAAACAGGATTCCATGTATCTAAATACACTTTAGCACTTACACCTATTGTCGTATTTTTTTCATTAAAAAGTTTAGTCAATCCACCACCAAAACCTAATGAAAAGTAATCATACTCAGAAGCCATAGATAGATCGGCATTCCAAATAGTATTTCTATCGTCAGAACTATGAGAGTAATCTGCATTAATATTTGCCCAAACATCACTAGCTGAGGCACCTGACGAAGTTGACCATGGTGTTGCACCATCTGAATCGTCAAAGGGATCTGTATTACTTGAAGATGCTGAAGTATATGCTGAAATTCCTGCATCTATAGTTAAAACGTCATCTTCATTTAGAGGTATACTAACGACTATGGTTGCTGTTGCATCTGTCAATTCTTCAGTACCTATACCTCCTGTAACTGAGGCATTATTACCGTCTTGACTGTAATAACTTGATAAAAAATCAACCTCAGTTGTTTCTAAAACACGTTTTTTGTAGACTAATGTAGAATCTTGTTGAGACCATGCACTTCCAAAGCACAAAAACATTATAATTATTATATTATTTTTCATTTTTTGCTTATTAATTACAACCACATCCACCACCTGACTTACCTCCATTAGCACCTGAAGCACCTTCACGATAGACTTGAAAGGCTGTTTCAAAACGATCAATTTTTTTTTGTGTTAATGACATATCTGGATCACTTAAATTTACTTTCTCATATTCTTTTACTACTACACACGAGCTAAACGAAAAAATAAGAGTAACTAAAATAATTGCTTTTTTAATCATGTTTTAAGTTATTTAATGCTATGTTTTTAGAGGTAATAATGGTATTGTTTTCATCAATAATAATGCACTCTACTCCTTTTAATTGATTTACAAAATCTAAACCTGTGTCTTTTCCCATAACAAATATTGAAGTCGCTAATGCATCTGCCAATTCTGCTGTTTTAGTAAAAATAGTAACACTTAAAATGCCTGTTGCAGGATACCCTGTTCTTGGATCTATAATGTGCGTGTATAAGATGTTATTAAATTTTACATATTTTTCATAATTACCAGAAGTGACAACTGCGCTATTATTAACTGGTAACCACGAGAAAATTTTTTCTTTATTTAGTGGATTTATTATGGCAACTTTCCAATCATCTCCATTAGGTTGTTTTCCCCAAGTATTTAAATCACCAGAAGCATTAATAATTCCAGAGATTACACCTTTTGATATTAGCAATGCTTTTGCTTTGTCTGCAGCATAACCCTTACCTATAGCTCCAAAACCAATTTTCATGCCTTCTAATTTTAAAAAAACTGTTTGTTGGTCTTTATCTAATATTATATTTTGATAACCAACCTTATCTACTGATTTTTTGATAGCTTCTTTGGATGGCATTTCAGTCATTGTACCATCAAACTTCCATATTTGGTCCATAGATGCGTAACTAATATCAAAAGCACCATTGGTTAATTTAGAGATTTTTAAAGCTCTATCTATTAAATTAAATAACTCCAAATCAACTTTTACTGCTTTGATACCTGAATTTTTATTAATTAAAGACGTTTGTGAATTTGGGTCCCAAGACGATATTAATTTTTCTATTCTAGAAATTTCAGAAATTGCTATATTAATAAAAGTGTCTGCTTGCTTTTGGGAGTCTGCTACTACTGTAATATCAAAACTACTTCCCATTAATTTAAGTTTCTTATTATAAGTGTCTTGGCTAAAACCCAAAACATAAAATAATAATACGACTATTAAAATATTAGTTTTCAAAAGCTATTAGTTTTTTGTAAAAGTCTTCAGGAGTTGATTTTTCATAACCTAAACTACCTAACACATTGCCTTTAGCGTTTAATACAAGTATGAAAGGGAAATAACCGTTTGGGTTGTATTTTTCTGCAAGCTTATTATTATGTGCTTGTAAATCTAGAGGTAATTTATTTTGTTTTCTTTTAGGGAAATCTGCCTTGAGCATTACAAAGTGATTTTTAGCTAAATTTTGAAACTGTAAAGTACTCCAAATTTCCTTGTCCAATTTAATACAAGGCGCACACCAATCAGAACCTTGAAAAACTAATATTATATTTTGATTATTTTTATTAGCCAAACTTTTTGCCTTATCTATATCAGTATGCCAATCTTGAGCAAAAGATTGTATTGAGAATAATAGGGTAACAAATAAAATAACTTTGATTTTAGACATAACTAGTTAATATAAATTTACCAATAAATAACGTGATAATTAATTGCTAATTGTGTAACATATGTTACTTTAACCTTAATTTTAAAAAAAAAGATTTAAATACTAATTAACTAATAATTAAACTATAATTAACAAATTTAAGTAAGTAAAATAGTTATATAAATAAGATACCTTAAGAAATAAAAGTAAGTGATTAATTTAAAAATCTGTTGTGCCAACTTTCGCTAGCTGGTACTTCCCAACTTTCGTTTAACTCTTCAATATTAGTAACTAAGTTATTAAAGACAATTGTGTTTTTTGAAACCGCTTTTTCTTTAGCCATTTTTCTAAAATCGGTTAAGGTCTTATGTGCTACAAATTCGCCTTGCTTATAAGACACATTCATTTTGTCTAACAAGTCTACATTATACAGTTTCTCTAGTTGTTGAATAAACGTGACAGAAGCATCAATACTACATCCTGTTGCTTTATTTACCTCTTGGTCTAAAGCTAAAATTATAAAACGCTTATATCTAATATCATAGCCAGCTTTTAAGTCGCTACCATGAGCAGTCCAACTTTCGATAAAAATATCTAGTTTAGATTTTATCTCTTCTAATTCGGTATCCGAAAATGAGCGATTAGATTGATAAATCCATACTCTTGATGTTTCTGGTAATGTGTTAAAATCTACTAACATGTTTTTTATCGTTATTCTATTAAATCTATATGTCTGTCGTGGTATCCTAATAAATATAATACACCATCTAATCCTATACTGGAAATAGCACTTTGGGCATTATTTTTTACTTTTGGTTTGGCATGAAATGCAATACCTAATCCTGCTAGGTTGAGCATTGGCAAGTCATTGGCTCCATCTCCAACTGCTATGGTTTGACTAATATCGATGCCTTCTTTATTAGCTATATCTTGTAAATATTCGGCTTTTTTATTACCATCTACAATCTCTCCAAGATAACCTCCAGTAAGCAAGCCATCTTTTATTTCTAATTGATTGGCATAAACATAATCAATCCCTAATTCTTTTTGCAAATAGTGTCCAAAGTAAGTAAAACCACCAGATAAAATGGCTGTTTTAAAACCGTATTTTTTTAAAGTATCTATTAACCGTCTTGCGCCTTTAGTAATTGGTAAATTGATTGCTACGTTATGTAAAACGTCTTCATTTAACCCTTTTAATAATTGCATGCGTTGTTTAAAACTTTCGTTGAAATCAATTTCGCCTTGCATAGCAGACTCTGTAATTGCCTTTACCTCTGCTCCAACTCCTGCTAATTCTGCAAGCTCGTCAATTACTTCAGTTTGTATTAATGTCGAGTCCATATCAAAACATACTAAACGTCTGTTACGTCTGTAAATATTATCTTCTTGAAACGCAATATCTACATCTAAATCATGAGATATTTGCATGAATTTTTCGGTAAACTCCGCTTTGTTTTCAATTTTACCTCTAATAGATAATTGTATGGATGCTCTTGGATATTCTTCTTCTTTAATTAAAGATGTACGTCCAGTTAAACGCTTAATAGCGTCAATATTTAGGTTTTTTTCTGAAATCACTTTAGTTACCTCAGATATTTGTTCTGCAGTTAGTTTTTCTCCTAAAATGGTAATGATATATCTATCCTTACCTTGCAGTCCTACCCATTTTTCGTAATCCTCTAAGGATATTGGTGTAAATTTAGCTTTGACACCTAACTCGTAAGCTTTGAATAATAAATCTTTTAAAACTGCTGCTGAGTTGTTACCAGTTTCTATCTCAAACATAAAACCCAAAGACAACGTATCGTGTATATTAGCCTGACCAATATCTAAAATTTTGGCACCATATTGGGATAAAACGTTAGTTAAACTTGAGGTTAAACCTGGTTTATCTGGTCCTGATATGTTTAAAAGAAAAATCTCGTTGGTCATCAATATACTGCTATTAAAAAGCGACTAGCTACTACTTATTATTTAATTTCTTTTTTTCCGTTCTGTAAGACATGTAGCCATTAAACAAAGCGAATAACACAAAATGAATTATAAATTTTAAAACCGAAAAAGGCACCTCTTTATAGTAATCCCATCCTGCCATTAATAAGGCAAATACAATTCCTGAAATTAAACCTGATAGGATAATTTTTTTGAAATCCATTATAAATTTTGTGCGTTAGCAATTAGCTCGGCAATATCCATAACCTTTATTTCGTTTTCTTTTTCTTTAACTTTTACTCCATCTGACATCATGGTCATACAGTAAGGGCAACCTGTTGCAATTATATCTGGATTAGTCTCTAAAGCATCTTCTGTTCTTAACTCATTAATATCTTTGTCTCCTTTTTCTGGTTCTTTAAACATTTGCGCACCTCCTGCTCCACAACATAATGCTGTAGATTTGTTACGTTTCATCTCGATTAAATTTGCATTTAATATAGATAACACATCTCTTGGTGCTAAATATTCTGAATTTGCACGACCTAAATAACATGGATCATGAAATGTAATACGCTTACCATTAAAGTTACTATTCTCTATTTGAATGACTTTATTGTCTATTAATTGTTTGATAAACTGTGTGTGGTGTAACACCTCGTAATTACCTCCTAATTCTGGATATTCGTTTTTTAAACAATTAAATGAATGCGGATCGCAGGTTACAATGCGTTTTACGTTATATGAGTTAAGTAACTCAATATTCATCATGGCTTGCATTTGAAACAAAAACTCGTTTCCTGCACGTTTTGCGATATCACCTGTTGAGCTCTCTTCTGTACCTAAAACTGCAAAATTTACTTTTGCTTTGTTTAATATTTTTACAAAAGCTTTGGTGATTTTTTTTGCTCTGTCGTCATAACTTCCTGCTGATCCAACCCAGAATAAAATATCAGGAGTTTTACCTTGGCTCATCATTTCTGCCATAGTTGGCACTATAAGTTGTTCGCTCATAATCTGTTTTATTTAATTGCTGAAAAATCGGTTTTAGCTAATCTTATATAAATGGATAAAATCTTAATTCCGTTTTCCTTTTTATTTTTTGGATCGTTTTGCTCTAAGCTTGCTAACTTTAGTGCTTGTAACCCTAATTGTTTGGTTTGTTTTTCTGTACAGTAGTCACATAATACTTTTTTAAGTTTTATGTCTTGTACTGCTCCAGATTTGTATTTTATTTGTGTTATAATTTTAAATTGAAGTGAATCTTTTTTATAGTCTTGTGCATTTAGTTGTGTTAAACTAAAACTACTGATTATTAATATTAAAATCCTATACTTCAATTATATACGTTATATTTTTTTATGCGTTACTATTAAACCTACGCCTATCCCTAAAAGCATTCCTGATATTAATCCACCTAAAAAACCAACCTTATATTTATCTAAAGTTAAGAATGATAACACACCTAAAGTTGTAGCTATAATGCCAACTATTAGTCTTGTTTTTGATGGTATATTTAATATAAAATTCATGCTTTGGTTTGCGTTAGCGATAGTAATGACATCCTTTTTTTGCTGCCATATATGGCAAAAAAAGATATAATGGATAGCGCGACCCTTGTGGTAACGCCAAAATTATACTACTCGTCTTTCCAGTTTAAACGGTCCATTTGGTTGTAAGGCCAAGGTGCACCATTGTTTTCTATATTGGTCATCATATTGTTAAGCTCCATTGGTGCTGCACTTTGCTCCATTACTAAGTATTGACGCATTTCCATAATAATGTTTAATGGATCAATACTAACTGGACAAGCCTCTACACAGGCGTTACAACTTGTACAAGCCCAAAGCTCTTCGGTTGTTATATAGTCGCCTAATAATTGTTTACCGTCGTCTACAAAAGTCCCTTTATTAGCGTCTATGTTTTTACCAACTTCTTCCAGACGATCTCTGGTATCCATCATTATTTTACGTGGTGACAGCTTTTTACCTGTTAGGTTTGCTGGACACTCACTTGTACAACGTCCACATTCTGTACACGTATAGGCATTTAAAAGGTTTACCCATGATAAATCTTGTACGTCACTTGCACCAAACTTTTCTGGCATTGCTGCTTCTGTACCTTCTGCAGGAGCTGCAAATGGATCTGCGTTTGGATCCATCATTAACTTAACCTCTTTAGTTACTGTTGCATTATTTTTAAATTGTCCTTTTGGTGTTAGCTTACCATAATATGTGTTTGGAAATGCTAAAAGGATATGTAAATGCTTTGAAAAGTATAGGTAGTTTAAAAACACTAATATACCTACTATATGTATCCACCATGCTGCACGCTCTATGGTATGCAATGCTGCTTCTGATAATCCACTAAATAATGGAGCTATAAATTGACTGATTACGTTACCTGAATTATAGTCTTGAAATACTGTATCTGTTGCATTCATTACTAAAAATAGACACATTAATACAACTTCAAAATACAATATAATATTACCATCAGATTTAGGCCAACCCTTCATCTCTGACTTCATGAAACGTTTTAGTTTAATAACGTTACGTCGCGTCCAAAAAATGATAACTGCTACTAATACTAGTACTGCCAATATCTCAAAACTTCCTATTAAAAATCCGTAAAGTGCTTCTGGAAGTACGCTGTGACCAATCCTATGTGTACCAAATAATCCGTCGATGATAATTTCTAAAACTTCGATGTTTATTATCACAAATCCTACGTAAACAATAACATGTAAAAATCCAGAAATAGGACGTTTAACCATTTTGCTTTGCCCTAAAGCAATGTATGCCATGTTTTTCCAACGTTGTGGTTTGTTGTCTGATACGTCAACGTCTTTACCTAGTTTTATGTTTCTGACTAATTTTTTTACATTGTTTGCAAAGTAACCAATACCTGCAAAAAGTATTATTGCAAAAATTATGTTAGGTATGTATTCCATATAGTTAGTTTAGTTAGTTTTAATTTTTTTTAATCTTTAAGCTCGTTTCCTTCTGCGTCGTATTGTTTTGGTTTTTTACCAAATAATGAGAAGTGTACGTAACGTTTAGGGTTTAGTTTCATGTCCTCTAAAAGTTGCTCCATTTGTAATGCTGCACCTTCTAGGTTTGTATATAAGCCATCGTCTTTAAGTAATTTACCAAGTGACCCTTCTCCGTTTTTAACGTTTGCCATCATGGTATTTACGCTAGCTAAGGTTGCTTGTAAATCTTCAACCGTTTTTGCTATATCTACTTGGTTTAACTTTTGGCTCATTTGGTTTAGATTACCACTGGTTTGATTAAAGTTATCTACCATTGTAGTTATGTTTTCGTCATTTTTTTTAACTACAGAGTTAATCGAATACGCTAATCCTTTGTAAGATTTTAAGGTAGCATTTAATTCGGCTAACGTGTTTTGTAATCCATTTTCAGATTTGTCTGCGATAAGACCATTAAGGTTACCCATTAAAGTGTCTACCGTTTTTAACGTTCCGTCAAGGTTAGTACTTAATTGAGAAAAATCACTGGTAAGGCTAGTTACTAAGCCTTCCTCTACATCTGATTGGATTAAATCACCATCCTTAGCCATTTGATTGTCTTCTGCAGGTTTTATTGCTAATGCATTTCCACCCATTAAACCTGTTTGGTACATGCTAATTTTACTGTTTTTAGAAAACTGTAATTGTTTGTCTACAGAAAAAGCAACTCTTGTTTTACCCGTTTCAAAATCATATTTGATTTCTTTAACCTTACCTACCGTATTCCCTTTTATGGTTACTGGAGCAGATACTGCTAATGAGTTATAATCAAACTCTGTATAATACGTATTGTTAGAATCAAATATATTATTCCCTTTTAGATAACTAAATCCAAAAATGAAAAATATTATTCCAAGAATAACTAATATGGCTGTTTTAACTTCTAGTGATAGTTTCAAGATATGAAATTTAGATTGGTAACAAAATTAGAAAATAAATATAAAAGAATCAGTCTAATTAGACTCGGTTTTTAATGCTTCAGACAGTTTGATTTGTTTTCCGTCTTTAAAAGCAACAATATAAGCGTCCTTATAACCTTTATTTTTAGCTTCTATTTGTAGTTTTTGAATCTTATTATAGTCTGAAGTATAACCGTAATAATATTTATAAAGACCACCTGATTTTTCTCTAGAAATATCTTGCAATCCTTTAAAATTATAAGCTTTAGGCTCTAACGATTTTGAGCTTGCTGCTATTTGAATTTTAAAAACAGTGTTTTTAATAGTGTTTTCTTCTATAGAAATAGTATCAGCAATAGGTGTTTCCATAACTATACTACCTACATTTTTATCAATTTCGGTTTTATAATCCAAAATTGCATCAGATATAGACTTAGATAATTCTTTTTGACCCTTTGTAGAATTTAAATAAGCGCCTTCAGCAGTATTTGTAATAAAACCAGTTTCTACCAATACACTAGGCATAACTGTTTGATGTAAAACTATAAATCCAGCTTGTTTAACTCCTCTGTTTTTTCTTTTTAATTTATTAGTGAAAGCATTTTGAATTAACGATGCCAATTTTATACTTTGATCTAAATACTCTTCTTGCATTAATGACAACCCAATAAAGGATTCTGGTGAGTTTGGATCAAAACCCTTATAGTTTTCCTTATAATTTTCTTCTAAGTAAACAACTTCGTTTTCTGCTTTAGCAACTTCAAAATTTGTTTTGTTACGGTGTATTCCTAATACATAAGTTTCGGATCCAGAAGCTTGCGTATTGTGTGCATTACAATGTATTGATACAAAAAGGTCTGCATTGGCATCATTTGCAATCTTTCCTCTTTTAAATAAATCTACAAAAACATCCGTTTTTCTAGTATATACGACTTTAATATCATCGTTTTTTTCTAAAATTTTTCCAACACTTAAAACAATGTTTAAAGCAATATCTTTCTCTTTTAGTCCAGTTTTAGCGTGTTTACCTGGATCTTTCCCACCATGACCTGCATCTAAAACTACGATAAATTTACCATTACCACCTTGTGCATGGCTAGTTTGAAAGCTATTAAATGTTAATACTATTATAAAGGATACTATAAGTTTAAAAATGTTCGTTTGCATAGATGTTATAACCAATTTATTTTGCGTTTAGTATGATTTATAAATTTTAACGAATATTAAAACATTCACAAAAAAATATATGTAGTTTTGTCAATTCAAATACCAAGCCATACTTTTACAAAAATACATTTAAAAGCGTTGCGTACACACAGTCTTAACATACTTTTTACTTTGAGTTTTACAGTGTTTATTAACACTCTAGGCTTTGCGCAAGGAGAAATCCCTAAAAAGGGCGTTGACTTACCTGCAGTAAAAACAACCGAACTACAAGTCAATACCATAATTGACACTACAAAAACTGACATAGACAAACCACTTTTGTCTGAAAAATCTGGCGACAGCACTACTGTAGACACCATAAAAGTCAAGCCTTTACTATCTAGTACAGTTTCTTATAAAGCTAAGGATTACATGTCCTACAAGAAAAAGGAGTCCAAAATGCATCTTTATAATGAGGCTGAAGTGCTTTATGAAGATATGGAAGTTACTGCTGGTCATATTATTTTAGATTTTGATAAAGATTTAATTTATGCTAAAGGTATAATTGACGATTCGACTAAACTTTACAAACAGCGACCTGTATTTAAACAGGGTGAAAATGTCATAGAACCAGATTCTATTGTATTTAATACAGTTACTAAACAAGGATTAATATATAACTCTGTTACCGAACAAAATGGTGGTACATTAATAACAGAAACTACTAAAAAAGTAAATGACTCAGTTTATTACTTAAAAAATGCAAAATTTACAACTGCTGAAGATTTAGAAGATCCAGAATATTATTTTTTAATTAGAACAGGTAAGTTAGTGCCTGGTAGTAAAGTTATTACTGGACTAACTAACTTATTTATATATGATGTCCCTACACCTATAGGATTACCTTTTGCCTTTTTTCCTTTAACTAAAAAACAAACGTCAGGAGTTATTTTTCCAAGTTTTGGAGAGGATGGTAATCGTGGGTATTTTTTGCAAAATGGAGGTTACTACTTTGCTATTAGCGATTATTTTGATTTAGCCTTATTAGGAGATTATTATACCAATGGTAGTTACGGTTTAAGGGTAGAAAACAAATATGCACGACGTTATAAATTTAGAGGTAACCTAGCTTTTAGATATGAAAACTTAATTACTAGTGAGCGTGGTTTTCCGGATTATGCAAAAACAACTATATATAATTTACGTTGGTCACATCAACAAGATGCTAAAGCTAATCCAAACGCTAGATTCTCGGCTAACGTTAACTTAGGTAGTCAAAATTATTACCAACAATCTATTAACCAAATTAACTTACCTAGTACGCAAAATAATACGTTAGCGTCTTCTATTGCCTACTCTAAAACGTTTCAAGGTGAGCCACAAGTTAATATAAATTTAACAGCTTCTCACTCTCAAAACACGCAAACAGGAGCTATTAATATGACCTTACCAACCTTTCAAGGTAGTGTTGGTCGGATTTTCCCGTTTGCACCTAAAGAGGGTACAAAAAAGGGAATGCTAGAAAATATAAACGTCCAATACAATCTAAGAGCAGAAAACAGAATTACTACTACAGACGAATTTTTCTTTAAAAGTGAAATGTTTGATGATGCTAAAATAGGTGCACAACACACTATACCGTTATCGACTAACTTTAAAGTTTTTAAATATTTTAGTATGAGTGCTAGTGCAAACTTTAACGAAGTTTGGACATTAAACACTGTTAACAAATATTATGATGCTGATGAGGAAGAAATTGTAACAGAAGATATTAATGGTTTTGACAGCTTTAGGACTTATAATTTTTCTACAAGTTTAGGAACAACTATTTATGGTATGTTTAACTTTGATAAGAAAAAACAAGGTAAAAAACTACAAGCTATAAGACACGTAATAAGACCATCTATTAGTTATAACATTAATCCTGCATTTGATAATTATTATGATACAGTAGAAGTTATAGACGCTGATGGTACTACACAATCAGAATATACACGTTTTGAAAACAATCTTTTTGGAACACCTAACAACAACTACTCTAGCTCTATTGGAATTGGAGTTTCAAATAATTTTGAAGCTAAGGTGCGTGACAAGGACTCCACAGTGGTTGAACCTAAAAAGATAATACTACTAAACAACTTAAACTTTTCAACATCTTACAATGTTGCTGGTGACTCTTTAAACTGGAGTCCAATTAGAGTAACAGGAGGTACACAATTGTTTAATAATAAAATGAATATAAACTTTGGTGCTACTTTAGACCCTTACGCCTTAGACAATAATAATGTTAGAATCAATACTTATAACATTGACAATAACGGAAGTTTATTTAGAATGACAAGTGCCAACCTAACCATGGGTTATTCTTTTGATAGCAAAGGATTAAGTGCTTCTAGAGATGAAAATGAAAATTCTAGAAACGAACGTCTTTTAAGTGGTGGACGTGATGATGATTTATTTGGTGTCTCGCAGGATTTTGCGGACTCTAGATTTTTAGATGATGATAAAGATGAAGACAAGGATGAAGAACCAAGTGAACTTTACAACTACGGAATTCCTTGGAATTTTAGATTAGCCTATGCCATAAACTACTCCAATAATGCTAGGCAAAACGAAATTTCATCACACTCGTTAATGTTCTCTGGAGATTTAGATATTGCACCACGTTGGTCCATTGGAGGTTCTTCTAGTTATGATTTTAAAAACAAAGGCTTTGGTTTAACTCAATTGCGTTTTCAAAGAGATCTTTTAAGTTGGCGAATGAATTTTACTTGGGTTCCGTTTGGTACTTATAACCGTTGGAATTTCTTTATAGGAATCAAGTCTAGTATATTACAGGATTTAAAATACGAGCAACGTCGTAAACCTGATGAAGGTTTATAAACTAACTTTAAGCTAATACATCACTTTACTTTTATGAAAAAGATAATTACAACATCAAAAGCACCTGCTCCAATTGGACCATACAATCAAGCAGTTTTAAGTGGCAATACCTTATACACTTCTGGACAAATAGCATTACATCCTGAGACAGGAGCACTTGTCATGGATGATATTAAAACAGAAACAAAACAAGTTATGGAAAACATGAAAGCGGTATTAGAAGCTGCTGACATGACCTTTGAACACGTTATAAAAACTTCAATATTTATTAGTGACATGCATAACTTTGCACAAATAAATGAAGTTTACGGTACTTATTTTAAAGATGAAACTGCTCCTGCAAGAGAAACAGTTGAAGTTGCTAATTTACCTAAGTTTGTAAACGTAGAAATTAGTATGATTGCTGTTAAATAGCTTTAATTAACAGCTCTGCAGTTGCTAAATTTGTAGCCAAAGGTACGTCGTGCACATCACAAAGACGCATTAACATTAATACGTCAGGCTCATGTGGGTGTTTTTCTAGAGGATCTCTAAAAAACAATACCATATGGCATTTACCTTCTGCTACTCTAGCAGCAATTTGTGCGTCTCCACCTAAAGGTCCAGACAACATCCTTACCACTTCAAATCCTGCTTTTTTAACTTTTTTACCTGTAGTACCTGTAGATATTAAAGAGATTTCTTTTTGAAGTAATTTATCTTTATGCTCATTTAAAAACTGAACCATTTCAGCTTTTTTCCCATCGTGTGCAATTATAGCTATCTCCATTTAATTAATTGTATTGGTATGATAAGCTACTAACCCTTCGATTGGTCTTCTTTCAAAATTTCCTACTTTAAAATTTAGTTCTTCAGCTACAGCTTTGATTTCTTTTTGACAGAAAAATGCTATGGAACCAGCAAAATGTACAGGAACCGTTTTTAATTCTTCCTTATACTGCAAAATCATATTTTTAGCAAAACGTCTAATTCCAGATTTTATTAATTCTACTATATATTTAGAGTCTTTGTTTAAAATCATAAACTCAGCAAATTGCGCTAAATAGGCATTTGGATTGGGTTGTTTATATAGATTATACTTAATGTAATCTGCCTCTAGATTATACTTGTCAGCAAAAGCAATTCTGATATCTTCAGGCATATGGTTGTAATAATAATCACGTAATAACTCTTTACCATAATAGTTACCAGAAGCGTCATCCATGATACTATAACCTAATGATTTTACACGTTGGTGTAATTGTTTACCATCAAAATAACTACAATTAGAGCCTGTACCTAATATACAAACTACAGCAGCTTCTGTTGGATTGTTAATAGTTGCATATACTGCAGCCATAGTATCCTCGTCAACTAAAACATCTGCATTTGGAAAAAACTCTTGCAGAATAACTTTTAACATCAATCTTGGTTTTTCTGTACCACAACCTGCTCCATAAAAAAAGACATGCGTTACAACCTCTTTATTGTCCTTTAATGCTGCACTTTTTTTTAAGATTTTTTTAATCTTTTTTTCATTAAGTATTGCAGGATTTAAACCTTTTGTACGGATTTTTTCTAATAATTGGTTCCCGTCTTTATCGACTGCAATCCAATCACATTTTGTAGAGCCACTATCAACAACTAAAATCATATTTTGAATATTTATGGTAAGATAAAAAAAAGCACAGTAACTAGATAAAATTTATCTATTTACTGTGCTAAAATTATAAAAAACTACACGTATTATAGTGTATTAATTTTTTGAGCTAAGTCAACTAATTTATTAGAATATCCAAACTCATTATCATACCATGATACTAATTTGAAAAACTTAGAATTTAACTCAATAGCAGAGTCTGCATCAAAAACACTTGTTTGCACTTCGCTAACAAAATCTTGAGAGACTACAGCATCTTCAGTATAACCTAAAACACCTTTCATAGCACCTTCAGAAGCTTTTTTCATAGCTGCTTTAATGTCTTCTAAAGATGTATCTTTTTTAGTTCTTACTGTTAAATCTACTACAGAGACGTCAGCTGTTGGTACTCTAAAAGCCATACCAGTTAATTTACCATCTAATTCTGGAATTACTTTTCCTACTGCTTTTGCAGCTCCTGTAGATGTTGGAATAATGTTATTTAATGCACTACGACCTAAACGGTAATTTTTAGGTGAAGGCGCATCCACAGTAAATTGTGTAGACGTTGCTGCGTGAATTGTAGTCATTAATGCTTCTTCAATTCCAAAATTATCTTCAATAACTTTAGCGATTGGTGCTAAACAGTTAGTTGTACAAGACGCGTTAGAAACGATAGTATCTGCTGCTGTTAATTTATCGTCATTTACACCCATTACAAACATTGGTGCATCTTTACTTGGTGCAGAGATTACTACTTTTTTAGCACCACCTTCAATATGGTAATTAGCTGTTTCTAAAGTTGTAAAAATACCTGTACATTCTGCAACTACATCTGCTCCTGCTTGATCCCATTTTAAGTTTTTTGGATCTCTTTCTGCTGTAATACGAATTGTTTTTCCGTCAACAACAAGGTTTCCGTCTTTTACTTCGATAGTACCATCAAATCTTCCGTGTACAGAGTCATACTGTAATAAGTAAGCTAAATGATCTACATCTAACAAATCGTTAATTGCAACAACCTCTACGTCACTACGTTTTACTGTCGCTCTAAAAACGATACGACCAATTCTACCAAATCCGTTAATTCCTAATTTTAATGTTGACATATTATTTTTTTTATTTGTAATCAGTTTATATTATGTGGTCATGATATCTGACACACGTATCAATTCTTCGTTAATTTTTGATTTTCCTTTTACTGCTTGTTCTAAAGGTGTTAATTGTATGGTATCGCTTAATAATCCAACCATATAATTAGACTTACCTTCTAAAAGACTTTCTACTGCTTTTACACCCATTCTACTTGCTAAAACGCGGTCAAAACAAGATGGTGAGCCACCACGTTGCATATGTCCTAAAACTGAGACACGTACTTCGTATTCTGTCATATTTTCTTCGACATAATCTTTAAGTTCAAAAACGTTTTTACCAATTTTATCACCTTCGGCTACAACAACAATACTAGATGATTTACCTGATAATTTACTGCGTCTTAAAGACTCTAATAATCTATCTAAACCTAAATCTTCTTCAGGAATTAAAATCTCTTCTGCTCCTGCTCCAACACCTACGTTTAAAGCAATATGACCAACGTCACGACCCATAACCTCGACAAAAAATAGTCTGTTATGAGAACTTGCTGTATCTCTAATTTTATCAATAACTTCTACAACTGTATTTAAAGCGGTATCATAACCTAATGTATGTGATGTACCGTAAATATCATTATCAATTGTTCCTGGTATTCCCATTACTGGGAAATCAAATTCTTGATTAAAAATTAATGCTCCTGTAAAAGTACCATCTCCACCAATAACGACTAAGCCATCAATGTTTGCTTCTTTTAATACATTGTATGCTTTTTGACGTCCTTCTTTAGTACGAAACTCTTTAGATCTTGCAGATTTTAAGATAGTTCCTCCTTTATTAATAATACCTTTTACGTTACGAGCAGTTAATTCTTTAAAATCACCTTCTATCATTCCTTCATAGCCACGATAGATTCCAGCACATTCTATATTATAGTATGCACATGTTCGGGCTACAGAACGGATGGCTGCATTCATCCCAGGAGCATCTCCTCCAGAAGTCATTACAGCTATTTTTTTTATGGTTTTTGACATGTATTTTTTATTATCAAAGTAAAATTACTAAACAAATATTATATATGACATCGGTTTTAACAAAATTTTGCAATAAGCGCAAAACTATAACGTTTTCGTTAATAACTTAATAAAATACAGGCTATTAAATGAAGAAAAATACAGAATTGATAATCTGTTATTCCTCTTCTTTGATGGTCATATTTTGAGGAAAAGGAGAATTGTTTTCAGGTTTTTTTTCCGGAGTTTCGTCTTCAGAAATTACACCTTCATTTTCTTGTTCTTTTTTAGGATTGAAGATTTTACGAATTAACTCACCAAACGTATCAAAGGATACACTATAGGAAATACCTACACCTTGTGTGTAACCAATCTCTTCTCCAAAATTACGGATACTATTTTCGCGATTAAACACTTTTGCTGTAAGTGTACCTTCCTCGTTAAGTAAAAAGTCTACTTGTACATCTCCAGCGATTACAGAATCACCTAAACCACCAACAGGAACACCGACTTTACCGTTAATTAATACACGATCAGATATTTTGGTTTGTAATGTCAAACCAACACGATTGTCTGTTTGATATTCTGGGTTATTTGTACCAGCTTCAAAATTAACACCAATATCAAATTTACCATCACCACTAGATAACAGATTATTAACTAGTCCATTTAATCTTTCAGTTAAGGTACCTGTAAAATTAATATCATTTAACCCACTACTAAACGCACCTGTTGCTATTAAAAATAAGGCTTGACTTTCCTTTTCTTCATTAGTATCTAATCTGTAATCTAGCTCTGATTTAATTGTTGAGCTTGTTGTTGGAAAATCAAATTGATAGGCTATCTCTGGTCTTTCTAACCTATCTGTTAAAGCCAAAGTCAGCTCGACAGGAATACTTCTATTAATAGGATTATCTAATAAAGGTGATGGATTAGCACGCGTTAAATATTTAGCTTTAATATTTATAATGGCGTCTAATGGTTTACCATTCCATGCTAAACTACTAGTGTAAGGCTCTACAATAAATTTTTTCTGAATAACACCTCCATAAAAGAAGTTATAAACCCCTTCATACACAACAAAGTCACCATACATATTAAATTTATTATTGGTATTTATTTCAATTAATAAACCACCAACACCACGACCTTTAATAGTACTTCCTGAAGTTTTGTCTATTAAAATTTCAATTTCTGCGTCCTCGGTAACATCTAATTCAAAATTTAAATCTAAACCTGAATCTGTCTCATTTTCTAAAACAACACCTTCTTGTTTAGCTTTTTTTTCTTCTGGACTTAAAAAATGAATGATTGAATTATCTCCAAAGGATTCGTTATCATTTAAAGGAATTTTAAAGACAGTTCCTTTTTTAGTTTCACCAATAACATTAATGCTTAAACTCTCGGTTGGTCCAAAAATAGAGGCTGATCCACCAATAAAACCAGTACCATAATATAAAGACTCTTCGGTTTCTTTAGTATCTAAAACTAGTAATCGTTGTGTTTCAAGATTTAAATCTAATTTCCATTTAGAAAAATTAGTGTGACTAATACTTCCATCCAATACACCTTTAGACGCCTCTTTAGTATCTTTTATATTAATAGTATTAAATATAAAACTTTGGTTTTTTAATGTTACAGAAGCATCATCCTGAAATGCATAATCCACATTTAAATATGGTACACCTAAACCACCATTATTTATATTTAACTGTCCATTAAAATTAGGTTTGTCCAAGCTACCTATTACTTTAGCTGTACCAAAGACATCACCTCTAATATCACTTAAAACACCTTCTAGAAATGGATTAAGAATTTTTAAATTGAATTTATTAAAGTCCAAATCCACATCAATTGAAGCATTATCTGCTGCTACATTAACGTTACCTTTTGCTGTAAATGAATTGGTATCGTCATCTTTAATCTTAGCATCTACAACATAACTGGATAGCGTTGCATTACCTGCAATTTTTGCATCAAAAGATCCTAAAAATGTGTCGTTTACCTCTAAATCGTCAATGATAATTGAGGAATTTGGCAAGTAGCTTCCGTTTTGTTGTAATACATCTAACTTACCATTTATATTTCCTGCTAAGGATAAACCATCAAAATCTGGTACAATCTTATTTAAATCAACATCTTTAAAATTTAATTTTATGTCTTTGTAGGTTGAGTCTTTTATGATTCCTGCTAGTTTAATTTCTTCATTTTCATGATTCATAACTAACTCCTCAATTTTAAAGTCTTTAAAATCCCTGTCAAATATTACTTTATTTAACTTGTTTTTTTCTTCATTTACATACCATTTATTGCCTTTAAAAGTAACATCACTCTTTTTAAAACCAACTACAGATTGGTTATCTTTATTGATGGTATGATAAAAACTTAAGTTGTAAAAATCATCATTACGCTTACCTCCTTTAAACTCTGATCTCATGAACAAAGTATCGTTTAAAGTCACGTTAATTAAATTAAACTTAGACACGCTATAGTGTTTAGTATATACACTATCCACTTCTACGTAAGTATTAAATAATGGGTTATTATTATCCACTTGCACCTCAATTGCATCTGCAAAGTAATCTAGTAACTTAATTTTTGGTGATTTAAAGGTTAGTTTAAATGCTTTTTCGTTACTCTCTACACGTCCTTTAATAAAAGTATTGGCTCCTACCTCTAGTTCTGGCAAAAAGACTTCAATTATTTTATTATAAATTTTAAAGTTAAAATCTACATATTGATTACCTTCAATTTTATTTGGAACATAATTAGTATAGATACTTTTAAGTGAATTTTCAAATAACAACTCTAGGTCATTAAACTTAAAATTTCCTTTTAATTGTCCTTCGACAATTTCTGGAGAGTTGACTTTAATAAATCGCTCGTCTTCAATAAACTCTGAGCTAATGGCAAAATCCTTAAAGGTATAGGTGTCATTTTCGTTTATATAAACTGTGTTTTTAAAATTGATGCTTCCAACAGCGTCGTCTATATTATTAGCAGTCATTTTCATGTCAACAATACCTTTAAACTCTGATTGCTCATCTCTGTTATAAAAGTTAAGCGCTTTTAAATTGGCATAATCTACTTTGGCAACAAAATCAAAGGTTCTGACATCTTTAGATAAATCTGCTAAACCATTAAACTCTAGTTGTAAGTTTTTGTCATTAGCAACTAATTTACCATTAAACTTACTTTGTTTGTATTGTCCATTAACAACAATACCTTGGTAATTATATTTATTATAATTTATGCTATAAATATCTCCTTTAAGTTGAGTTTTTAGGTTTTCTTTTTTAAAACCAACACCATCAACATCTACATTTAAAGAAGTACTACCTAAATTAGGGTCGTCTAACATTTTACCCAAATTAAACTCGTCTAAAATAATATTACCTTTATAAGATGCATAATCTATATTATCTATATTAGACATCTCTAAATTAGAATTTACATATCCTAAAGAGGTACTTATTTCTAGATTAGCCTTAATTTTTTGAGTTGTAATATTAGTGTTTCCAACTACCTTAAAATTACCTAACTTATCAAATATAGAAGGTATAGACTCTCCTAAAACATTTGGCAGTAATGCTTTTAAATCTTTATAATTAGAAGATAAATTTTCAAAATTACCTTGCATTGCAAAGTTGTTGTCTGCTGTATTAAATAAGTTTTTAAAATTAAGTGTACCGTAAATTTTAGTATTTCGGCTAGTCTCTAACTTTAAATTTTCAGCAGTAAGATTATTTAGTGTACCTGATAATTTTGTAGAAAAATCTGCTCTTTGGTTTATACCAAATTCGTTGTAAAACACATTTAATTCATCTAACAACACACTTCCTTCAGTAAAGTTAGCTTCTACTTTAACTTTATCTTCAAACGCTTTAAAATCTGCTCTGTTATAACTAAATACTAAATCACCTTGCAAGTAGGATTCAGGTGTTTTTAAGTTTAAATCATCAAAACGCATTTGAGACAATGTGTAAGAAAAATTGGAGGTTAAATTTTCTAATTTTAAACCACGACTGTCTACAAATTGCATGGTATTTATTCTGGTTTTGACATCACTACCATCAATAACAAAATTGGTTCCATTTATATTAATTCCATGAAAATTAAGTATTTCTGGTGTCTCCTTGTTGTAGTTTATAAAATTAAACGTTCCGTTAGAAATTGTTACATCACTAGAGGATAGTAAAAAGGTACTTTTTTCTGGTCTAGGGTTATCGTCGTCAAACCTAGCCACAAATACATCAAGATTAGTATCTGTTTCGTCCTTATAGGTTACAATATTAAAAACTAAATCTTCTAACTTAATATCTGCAAAGTTTAATTTTCCATTATATAAATTTCTAAAATTAACAATTGAGGTATTTAACTCGGTTGCACTTATTAGGGTGTCTTTTTTGTAATCTCTAATTAAAACCCCTTTAATCTCTACGTCTCCATTAAACTGAAGTCCAACCTTTTCTATATTAATATTGGTTTTATATTGGTCATTTACCCAATTAGTGGCAGATTTACCTAAACGCGTTTGGACAGCTGGAATAGATAAAACTAACACCAAAATGACGAATAATAATAGCAATATTGCTACCAGTTTACCTATTATTTTTAGAATTTTTTTGATACTACTTTTAAAGTTAAAAATTATACGGAATAACTTACTTTTGTAATTATAATAACAAATGTAATTGAGTTGTTAAACATTTTATCAAAATTAACAATTATTATGCCTAAAAATAACTAATGACTTCACAAAATATTTATATACTCGGAATTGAAAGTTCTTGTGATGATACAGCAGCATCTGTTATCCTTAACGGAAAAATATTAAGCAATGTTATTGCCAATCAAAAAATACATGAAGCTTATGGTGGTGTTGTACCAGAATTAGCCTCTAGAGCGCATCAACAAAATATTGTTCCTGTGGTCGATCAAGCTTTAAAACAAGCAGGAATAACTAAAGACCAACTTAATGCTATAGCATTTACAAAAGGTCCAGGGTTAATGGGAAGCCTACTTGTAGGTACGTCGTTTGCAAAATCGTTAGCTTATGGATTAAACATACCTTTAATAGACGTCAACCATATGCAAGCTCATATTTTGGCTCACTTTATAGATGAAGAGGGTTTTAACAAACCGCCTTTTCCTTTTTTAGCAATGACTATTTCTGGTGGACACACACAAATTGTAAAAGTTAAGCACTACTTTGATATGGAAGTTATTGGCGAAACTATTGACGATGCGGTTGGAGAAGCTTTTGATAAAAGTGGTAAAATTTTAGGGTTAGGTTATCCAGCAGGTCCACAAATAGATAAACTTGCAAAGTTGGGTAATCCTAAAGCGTTTCCTTTTACCAAACCAAAAGTAGATGGTCTTAACTTTAGTTTTTCTGGATTTAAAACTGCTGTCTTATACTTTATCCAAAAACAAGTTAAATTAAACCCTAATTTTATAGCCGAAAACCTTAACGATATTTGTGCGTCAATACAATACACCATTATCGGCATTTTGACTGACAAATTAAAAAAAGCAGTCAAACAAACTGGTATAAAACATATTGCGATTGGTGGTGGTGTATCTGCTAATAGCGGAATAAGACAAGCTTTAAAAGATGCCGAAACCAAACACGGTTGGACAACCTACGTGCCAAAATTTGAATTTACAACAGATAATGCTGCAATGATAGCCATAGTTGGTTACCTCAAATATTTAGATGGTGACTTTGCAGAACAAAATGTTATGGCTAATTCTAGACTAAAAATATAACAGCAATATTAGCAAATTCCATTAATTACGCTTCACTTAAGCTTAAATTTTGTTTTTTTGTTGAAATTAAAATTATTTAAAAAAAAATGAAAACCTTTATTAGACTTACTATTTGCCTACTAACCCTTTCTGTTTACGCTCAAAAAGATTTAGAAAAAGAATTAGATACAATAGTAACTGTAGAACAAGCTGAAAAATTTTTAGTAAATAAAAAATCTAGAAAAAATAAAATTTTAATTTTTAACGAAGAAAAGCACAAAACAAAACTTGCTACAAAATTATTGAGTACCAGTGTTGGTAGTACAGAAGTTGTTAAATCGGAATTTACAACCACACATTATAAGGTTATTGACAAAACTGACGAAAGACATTATCGTATTAGTTACATATATTTTGATGGAAATGCATTGGACGCGACACAAATTGTAGAATACAAAAATGAAATTTTTAAATCTTACGAAGAAGGCATTAGTTTTGACGACTTAGCTAAGCGCTACTCTATGGATAAAAATGCAAAACGAGGTGGCGATTCTGGTTGGCTAAAAGAAGGAAGTATGCCTGTAGAAGTTGAAGAACAAGCCTTTAATTTAGATAATAAATTAGACACATTATACACTATAAGAGTACCTGAAAGTAATGGTTTTTACATTGTCTTAAAAACCGAAAGAATTAAAAAAATTAAAGAAATTAAAGTGCTAAAAGTGATAGCAAAATAAGGTTATATGCAATTATTTTATAATCCAAATATAGCTCCAGATACTATTCAATTTTCGTTTCCAAAAGACGAAAGTAGACATATTGTTAAAGTGCTTAGAAAAAAAACAGGTGACCAACTTAATATTACTAATGGAAAGGGTTACTTATTTGAAGCAGAATTAACCATTGCTGATCAAAAAAACTGTGTTGTTAATATTTTAAAAACCACACATCAAGCTCCTAAAGATTATAAATTACATTTAGCAGTTGCACCTACTAAAATGAATGATCGTTATGAATGGTTTTTAGAAAAAGCAACCGAAATAGGTATTACTAGCATTACACCTATTATTTGCGACCATAGCGAAAGAAAAGTAGTTAAAATTGAGCGATTTGATAAAATTATTCAATCTGCAATGAAGCAATCTTTAAGCTGCTACTACCCTGTTTTAAATGATCCAATTTCATTTAAAGACTACATAAATCAAGACTTTAGTGGTGATTTATTTATTGCGCATTGTGAGGATACCGATAAAAAATCTTTAAAATCTCAGGCACTTCAAAAAAAAGAAATCACCATTTTAATTGGACCAGAAGGCGATTTTTCTGTTAAAGAAATAAAAATGGCAATTCAGAATAAATTTATTCCTGTAACTTTGGGAGAAACAAGGCTACGTACAGAGACTGCTGCAATTGTAGCATGTCATAGTATTGCTTTTATAAACGAGTAATTTATGAAGCTAAGACACTTTATCATATTTTCTTTATTTTCAGCTTTTTTACACAGTCAGGATTTAGCAATATTAAAGTACAAAGGTGGTGGAGACTGGTACAGTAATCCGACTGCATTACCCAATCTGATTAAATTTTGTAATGCCAATATTGATACCAAAATAAACGATAAGCCAGAAACTGTAGAAGCTGGAAGTGTGGATATATTTAGGTTTCCGTTGTTACATATGACAGGTCATGGAAATGTTTTGTTTGATGATGATGAAGCTGAAAATTTACGTAACTATTTAAAATCTGGTGGTTTTTTACATATTGACGACAACTACGGTATGCAACCGTATGTTATTACTGCATTAAAACAAGTATTTCCTAACAAAGAATTAAAAGAATTACCAACCTCTCATCCTATTTTTAGCACTGCATTTGTATTTAAAGATGGCTTACCAAAAATACATGAACATGACGGTAAACGTCCACAAGCTTTTGGATTGTATCATGACCAACGCTTAGTGGTTTTATTTACTTTTGAAAGCGATTTAGGTGATGGTTGGGAAGATCCAGAAGTACACAATGACCCAGAAGACATTAGGCTTAAAGCGCTAAAAATGGGAGCCAACATTGTTAAATATGCATTTGAAAATTAATAACTTAAAAGTATATTTTCTATTAAAGACTTTCAGTTATATTAGCCTAAGTAATTATATTTCAACATAAAATATCTTAACAACTACTAAGTTTATTTACTAATTTAATTAAATAGTATTAATCAATTTGCAACTTACACACTACACTACCAAATTTAATCAACAACAGTTCCCGATAACAGTTGTTAGCGAAAACGTTTCAAATGCACCTAATATAGGTAGTCTTTTTAGAGCTTGTGATGCTTTTGGTATTGAAAAATTAATATTTTGTGGAACAAACATTCCGTTAGGTCGTAAAATGACAAAAACATCTAGATCCACCGAAAAATCTGTAAATTACCAAATACAAAAATCGGCATTAGAAGTAGTAACGAAATTAAAGCAGGACAATTATTTTATAATTTCTTTAGAAATATCAACCAATAGTCAAGCTTTAAACAATATAAATTTTAATATTGGAAAGCCAATCGCTATTATAATTGGTGATGAAAACTTTGGCGTATCTGAAGATATACTAAATATAAGTGACGCAATTGTACATATTAATATGTATGGTCAAAATAGTAGTATGAATGTTGTACAAGCAACAAGTATTACGTTATATGAAATTACTAAACAGTTATCGCAAAAATAAATTTCAATAATTATATATTTACATATATGACATCAAAAACAATTGCAAACGGGATTTTAAAAGCATGTGCTGTCCTAATAGGACTTGCCTTATTAATATGGTTTGTATACAAAATACAATCTGTAATTGTTTATGTTGTAATTGCTGGAGTGGTGTCCTTGTTAGGACGTCCCTTAGTAGTGTTTTTAAAAAGCAAATTAAAATTTTCAGACACCTTAGCGGTAGTCACAACTATGCTTCTATTTTTAGGATTAGTCTTTGGATTAATAAGTCTATTTATTCCATTAATTTTAGAGCAAGGTCAAAACTTATCTTTATTAGACATAGACCTATTGCAATCTAATATTGAAAACTTATATAAAGAAGCCATTAGTCACTTTGGATTAAGTAGCAATGAAGTTGAAGATTCTTTTAAAAATTCAAAAATAATGTCTAAAATTAATTTTGGAGTTATACCAGAGTTTTTAAACTATTTTATTTCAGGATTAGGAAGTTTTAGTATTGGACTATTTTCGGTACTATTTATCTCTTTTTTCTTTTTAAAAGACAGTAAATTAATGAGTACTGGTTTGATAACTGTACTTCCAAAAAAACACGAAAAAAGACTTAGAAAATCATTTGTCACAATACGCGATTTATTAACTAGATACTTTGGTGGATTACTATTACAACTTTTAATTCTTTTTACTATTTATTCTATTGTATTATTAATTTTTGGAATTGAAAACGCTGTAATTATAGCAACACTATGTGCTTTATTAAATATTATTCCATACGTTGGCCCAATAATTAGTGCCTTTTTACTTATACTATTAAGTATGTCTAGTAATTTAGGCGAAAACTTTAGCGATGTAATCCTACCAAAAACAATGTATGTCATGATTGGGTTTATAATAGCACAACTTGTAGATAATTTTATAAGTCAACCTTTTATATTTTCTAAAAGTGTTAACTCGCATCCATTGGAGATTTTTTTAGTAATTATAATAGCAGGATTACTGTTTGGTATTGTAGGCATGATATTAGCAATTCCAACATATACTGCTATAAAAGTAATCTCTAAAGAGTTTTTATCAGAATACAGAATCGTAAATAAATTGACAAAAGGATTAGATGACTAGTTTTAATAAAGAAATCTTAGATTTAACAATTCAAGAATTTATTAATCAAAATATCAATTCCGATATATCTAAATTAGCTTTAAAAGGAATACCATTTTCGGATAATTTAAAACAAGATATAATCACACAAATTGAATCAAAAAAAAAGTGTGAAAAAAAATTACCAACTTGGTTCAATTCACAAAACATCTTTTTTCCACCAAAACTAAATATTGAACAAACCTCCTCAGAGGTCACTGCTAAATATAAAGCTGATATAATAACTGGCAATTCTATTATAGATATAACAGGTGGTTTTGGCGTAGATTGCTATTATTTTTCAAAAAAAGTAAAATCTGTAATACATTGTGATTTAAATATAAATTTATCACAGATTGTAAAGTATAATGCGTCTATATTAAAAACAAATAACATAGAGTTTTATGCAAATGATGGTATTCAGATATTAAAATCAATAAATAAAAAAGTAGATTGGATATACATAGATCCATCTAGAAGAAATGATATTAAAGGAAAAGTTTTTTTATTAAAAGACTGCTTACCAAATGTTCCAAAGTATTTAGATACGTTGTTTGACTTCTCTAAAAACATAATGATTAAAACATCTCCTATTTTAGATATATCCTCTGGTATTAACGAATTAAAAAATGTCAAACACATACATTGTATCGCAGTAAATAATGAAGTTAAAGAACTATTGTGGGTATTAGAAAAAGGATATAACGCTCCAATCGAAATTAAAACTGTAAATATTACAAATACCGAAGAGCAACATTTTAATTTTTATTTAAATCAAGAATCTGAAGTTTTACCGTCTTATAGCAAACCTTTAAACTACCTATATGAGCCTAATGCTGCAATCTTAAAGTCTGGAGCATTTAACAGTGTAGCAATTCAACAAAATATTTATAAACTATATAAACACTCTCATCTTTATACAAGTAATAATTTATTAGAATTTCCTGGTAGACGTTTTAAAATTTTAAAAACGACGGACTACAATAAAAAAAATTACAAAAAAGAAATTAATTTAGATGTTGCAAATGTTACTACAAGAAATTTTCCTGAAACAGTAGCTCAAATAAGAAAGAAGTTTAAAATTAAAGATGGTGGTAAAAACTATTTGTTTTTTACCACCATCTCTAAAAACTCAAAAATTATAATCAGTTGCGCTAAGATTTAATCTAAAGCTAAAATAATTGGTTCATTAACTTCATTAAGACTATTAATCACAATCTCAACTTTTGTGCACGTAGCCATTTCTAAAACAATTTTACTATCTTTTATATTATTGTCAGTACCATCAATACTAAAAATTGTTTGTCCTTCATTAAAACTTGACCAAGTAGAAGATGTACCAGGTGCAACATTTAAGGCTTCAATCACATTTTGATCAGTATCGATAATTGTGAAGGTATAAGTTATCGTTCCATTGTTAACTAGCCTTGATTGTGGATCTTGGTTATCACAAAAAACAGATGTTGTAGTATTAGATATTTTTGTAGAATTATTAGTGTTTTCATCCTCTAAAGATTCTAGACTACAACTAGTTGCTAAAAAAAATAGGCATAGACATGCCACGAATTTAAGTAGGTTATTCATTTTTTAAAATTATTATATGTAAACTTTTGCTTACATATCGATTTGGGAGTGCAAAAGTACTATTTATTTTAAAACAAAATAATTAATTTTAATATTTTCGACGAAATGCAAAAAATATTTTTAAATCACTTAAAATCAACAACTTAATTAAAACAGTGAAAATGGAATGAAAAAACACATATAATACTAAAAAGTCTCTCAATTTCTAGTAAAGCTATATGTTAGCCCATTTTTATTCATTTAACTTTTCTTATCACAAATAATATTGTTAACCAATATTTAATCTTTAAAAAAATAATAAATGCGCAATTAATAAAGAATTTAGATAACGCTTAATGTCCAAAATACAGTACAAAGATTAATTATTAAATGATATAGAAATAATTATTTATATTAAAAAAATCGAAAATACTAGAAAATAAGAAAAACCATATAAAACAAAAAAGCCTCACTATTTCTAGTGAAGCCTTAAGTGAGCCCGACAGGATTCGAACCTG
>TARA_R110002020_G_scaffold130148_1_pt1 | contig 46465 bp, 48 predicted proteins | sample TARA_R110002020 | Tara Oceans TARA_R110002020 (sample SAMEA4396489) | marine metagenome | biome: Westerlies Biome; feature: [MES] marine water layer (ENVO:01000295) within the mesopelagic zone...; material: water (ENVO:00002006), including particulate matter (ENVO:01000060) such... | reverse complement strand
TGGGGAGGAGCGTCGGTATTTAATCTGTCGATGGACCTCGTCGCTGGACCCGATGGCTTGCCTATTTATGCGCAAGTATTTTCAGGAGAAACCGTTCCTCTTTTGGTAGAATAAACTAATTATAAGGGAACACTCGGGAGCCAGAGCAATCTGGCTCCCCTTTTTTATAGGAGATAAGAAAATGGATAGACTTCAACAAAGGCGCGATCAAATTCGTGCACGAAATCGTGTTCGCTATGCAGCGGATCAGGAAATCATGAGAACATATCATATTAATGCTGACTTAACTCGTGAAACTACGGATGAAATTGAGAAGGCTCTGTGGGAACTAAAAGACTCGATGGACCTCCCAACTGAAGAGATTGAATTGGCTATTGCTTCGCGCCGCTTAAAATAAATTATTTTTTTATTCTTCTGTTAAAAAATATGGTATAATTATTAATGAAGGAGAATAATGAGTGGGAACTGTTTTTGTGTTTAGTCTTGGGTTACTTTATGCAAACTTCATGGAATGGTACGTTCATAAATATTTCTTTCACGGTTTTGGAAAAAAGCAAAATAGTGTTTTCGCTTTTCATCTAAGAGAACATCACATTGAATGCCGTCACCAACAGTTTCTAGACACCCGGGTGACCAAGCGCGAAACCCTAGGACTTCTGGCGTTTCTGGCGCTCTATCTGCCGCTCTACCATGCAGCACCAGCGTTTTATATAGCGTTGGTTGCATATGGAGCGGCATTTGTAATTGTGCATAAACTTTTGCATATATATCCCCATATAGCTAAAAAGTATTTTTGGTGGCATTGGAATCACCATATGCACAATCAAAACAAAAGCTGGAATGTGGTTTTTCCTTTAATGGATTGGATTACCGGTACTTTGGAGGAGCGCCAAAATGAAAGTTAAAGTAGCGTTCTACAAAGGAAAGGGAAACTGGAAACACAAAATTGTGCGGTGGTGGACAAAGAGCCCTTATAGTCACGCAGAGCTTGTTATGCCGGATAATTATACCTGGATAAGTATTAGTCCGCTTTTGAATGCAAAAGTTTCAAAAAGGATAAAGACTGATTTTGATTTGGAGAAATGGGATTTCGTATCCCTAGAGATCGACGAAGTACAACACGAGAGAATACAAGATTTTTATGAAGAAACTGAAGGGTGTCATTATGATTGGATAGGGATGGTATTATCTCAGCTATTGTCTTTTCACATTAAACGTCGCGAAAAATGGTATTGTAGTGAATGGATTGCCTATGCTTTACGAATTGCTGGGGTTATTAATTGGAGAGTAATCAAAATTTATGATCAAAGTGACCTCTCTCCGAGCAAGTTATATGAAATCATAACTACTCAAAAAGAAGAACAACAAGAATGTCTTCCGGAAAACTTATAGAAGAAATTGTAGTGGGTGATCTGGTCATCTTAAAAGGCCGGCGACAAAAAGATCAAAAGAAAGCAGCTATAATATTAAAAGTTTTGAGTGACCATGACCGTATTTTTGTTGAATCTACAACTTGGACCGATTTTAAGTATATGGTGTATATAAACGGCAAGACTATGTATGTTTCTGAAGGGCATATTTATAGTGTGCTTAGCAGTATTACTGAAGGAGAGGTATAATGATTTACCGTATTTTAGCCCGACTACAAGGGTTCTGGGATGCTTTACGAGCAATGAGACTAAATACTACAGAGGATAAGGAGTTTCGATGCCCTTGTTGTGGATTTGCTCCGTGCGACTGTGATGATCACTAGAAAACTTAAATTATTATTGTGTAGTACATTATTAGGAATTTTAAGTTGTCAGCCCGACTACGGGATGAGTTATGAGGTAATAGAAGAAATCCAACCAACTGAAGTGGTCATCGATTCATTTGTACAATCGAGTCCACCTACAAGATTAGATGTATTGATTGTGCTTGATACTTCTGGTTCAATGAATGATAACTTTCAACAAGTGAGTACGGGGGTAGAATTGTTGCGCGGCGATATTGAAAAGCTCACTCTTGATTATAAAATTGGTTTTATAAATTCTGGAATGATGAGCCCTTATTTCGCGGGCCCTTACGATTATACATCGGATTCGATTGATTTCCTCTTAGCACCTTATGCTCTCGGCTCGGATTGGTACGAAAAAGGTTTTCAATCCATGTATGATTTTGTCACCTCTACACCCGAAGGAGCAGCCTTCTTTCGAGCGGATGCAGACAAATTAATAATTTTTGTTTCAGATGAAGACGAACAAGGTGCCATACCCACTCATCTTTTTCATGATTGGCTTGTAGAGAAATTTGATGGGGTGCAGCATGATGTAGTGGCTATTGTACAGGTTGAAAATGGAGAGTGTTCGCTTAATTGGGAATATGATATTGGCCAAAAGTATATTGATTTAGTTGCTTATTATGGCAAAGTCGGAATCGATATTTGTAGCGACTGGGAAGCGTGGTTGGCGGACAGCACATTTTTAGTAGGTGAGATTAGCCATATAAATTTAACTCAAACCCCACTGGGAGATAGCTTGGTTGTTTATAGAAACGGCCTTGAAACTACATTGTGGTATTATCTACCTAGCACTAACACTGTTTATTTAGATTTTGTGCCTGATCCAGGCGAGCTTATTGAAGTGGGGTATGTTGTTTTATAAAAATACTTGACTTTCCTTTAAAGGGTGTTATAATATAAATGGAGTCAAGGAGGATATAATGGATCCACAAAACGAAAACAACAAAAGTTGGAAACAAGAAGGTATTTTTAATACTTACGAAGAAGCAGATAGCACCCGCGCAGTAATGTTATCTATGAATACTGATAATAAATTATTGGTGAAAGTAAAAAGATGTGGCCCAGGCGGCCTGCGATTTAAAGTTAAATCACATTATCCGCCAGAAACTCAAAAAAATAAAAAAGGGAAAAATTAATGGTAATTCATCGCGATATGTTTGGCCCGAAGGATAAGAAAAAAGAGACACCCACCGTGATAGTTTCTGGAGGATTTGATCCTGTACATGCAGGCCACATTCGGCTAATCCGCGCCGCTGCAGAACACGGTAACGTAATCGTGATCGCAAATTCTGATGAATGGCTTTTTAAAAAAAAGGGATTTGTCTTTATGCACTTTGAAGCGAGGGCAGAGATACTCAATGCCATCAAAGGTGTTATCTTAGTTGATTCAGTAGACGATGCCGATGGCACCGTGTGCGAAGCAATTTATCGCCACAAACCCACTTATTTTGCAAATGGTGGAGATAGAGGCAAGAACAACACACCCGAACAATCAGTTTGTGAAGAATTAGGAGTAGAACTGCTCTGGGGAGTCGGAGGCGATAAAAAGCTAGCAAGCTCTTCTGACCTAGTTAAAAATGTACGAGAATTTGAAGAAAAACCACCAAATAGATATACAACCCCTATATCTGAAAAGTAAAACTTGACAAATGCCAAATTTTAGATTATATTGTGAATTAATACTCTTTTCCTTTGCGGGATTTACGATGTGCTATATAATTGATGGATGGTTAGGATAGATTATCAAAAAAATGATATTGTGTTGGTAAAATCAGTTGCAGGCGATGCAATTCCGCCCATTCATGTCCGTCTATTAGAAAGAGAGATCCGGCAACCGTCCAAGGGCAATCGTATTGATTGGCCCGGATACTCAGGCTGGATGGCCACACCAATTTATCAAAAAGAGATTGAGATTTTAAAAAAAGAATGGAGCATCCCATTTAATAAAGCAAACAAAGATTTAACATTTGTTTATGATAAAAATATTATTAAAAAGATTAATTAAAATAATTGGGGCGTAGTTCAACTGGCAGAACGCGTGGCTGTTAACCATGAGGTTGCAGGTTCGAGTCCTGCCGCCCCAGCCAACTATATAAAAGGAGAGAACATGAGCGAAACTACAAATCGAGAACTTAAGAAAGAGTTAACTCAACTACGCGTTCGAATTAGCGACTTAGTAGATGAATTATCTATGCTTAAGACTGAAGTGCGTCGTTTTAAAGACGATGTAGCATCTGATGTTAGATATCTTACTGAACGCGTCGATCAATAATATCTGCTGTATCGTCGGATTAAACTAACGATACGTGGCTGCCGAACGTCACGCCGGCAGGGGTTTTCCGGTTTTCCTGAGACGTCTAAAAACCGGACTCATTTAGATATCTGTACTATTTAACCTCGGTTACCAATAACTTTTATGGCTAAAAAAAATTATGTTTTAGACACTAGCGTTTATTTGACAGACGCAAATGCAATATATGGTTTCGACAATCATGATATTTTTATTCCTTTAAAAGTATTAGAAGAAATCGATAAGCATAAAAAAAGACAGGATTCTGTGGGGGTTAACGCCCGCCAGATTATCCGTATTTTAGACGATCTCCGCGGATCTGGTGATCTAAACAAAGGAGTACGCATAGGACAAGGCAAAGGAATTATCAAAGTAATGTCCTATGAGTGCCTTACTAGTTCTTTACAATTTCCACCTGATTTAGATTTGCGTATACCTGATCATACTATTATTGCTACAGCCCTCGCTGTTAAACTAAGCAATGAAAATCGCAAATTATTTTTAGTATCTAGAGATATTAACATGCGTGTAATTTGCGATTCTTTAGGAATCGCCGCGGAAGATTATATTATCGAAAGTGCCGTCACATCTTCCGATGAGTTATATCAGGGATTTGTAGAACACTTGGTAGATGATGCCGTGATTGATCGCTTTTATGCAAACGAAGATATTTTAATCGAGGAAGATGAAATTGATGTTCCGTGGCACCCCAACCAATACGTCATGATGGTTTCCAATGCTAGCCCTAAGAAAAGCGCTTTAGCGCGCTTCTATGGTCACCACACGCCTTTGAAAAAAGTAATTCATAACGGCATCCCCGATTGGAAAATCACTTCAAGGAATAAGGAACAGGCCTTTGCAATCGATTTATTGATGGACCCTAAAGTTAAAATTATTAGTTTAGTCGGCCGCGCCGGCTCAGGAAAGACACTTATGGCAATTGCGGCAGGATTACAACAAACAATAGGCCTTCGAGAAAACAGCTACACGCGCTTAATCGTATCAAGACCCGTTCAACCCATGGGCAAAGATATCGGCTTTCTACCGGGAACAATGCAAGAAAAAATGATGCCATGGTTAATGCCGATTCAAGACAATTTACAATTTCTACTAGGTGGCGATAAGAGCGCTTTACAACTTTATATGGATAAAGGTAAAATTGAAATTGAAGCATTAACTTATATTCGAGGGCGCTCTATCTCTAATGCCTTCATGATTATAGATGAAGCCCAAAATCTAACTATGCACGAAATCAAAACTATTATCACTCGTGTAGGCGAAGGAACAAAGGTAGTATTAACAGGCGATATTGAACAAATCGATAATGTATATGTTAATGAAACCTCCAATGGTCTTGCCCACGCAGTAGAAAAATTTAAGAGCTTTGCATTGGCCGGCCACGTTACTTTTAAAAAGGGCGAACGCAGCGAAGTTGCAACGTTGGCATCAAAAGTTTTATAAAAAAATTTGCATATTTCAAACTATTGTGTTATAACTAAAATAGGAGCTATTATGAGCAACCCCAAAGAACCAATTACAGAACAAGAAGTACACCAGAACCCTCTACTGATGGCACCGGTGGATGGCGATACAGAATTAAAAGTATTTCTAGTTAATTATACTGGAGATAGACTGCAGCCAGCCAACGAAGAAGTAACAATCCACATGATTGCAGAAACTATCGCGGCAGAATTTCCGGAATTTATGTTTGCAGTCGCAGAAGAAAATTTTTTAAGAGGATATCAACTAGGATTAGAAGATGCTACAACACTTACAACAGAAGCAAAAGCAGTTACAGGAAATGAGGAGTAATTTTTATACTTCTCGTGGAACACACGTATATTTTAAAGATAAACTTTCCAATGAAGACATTGATGTTGAAAAGCTAGTTGCAAAGATAGAAAGTAGAATCCCCGACCACTTGCTTTCTGAAGCAGAAATGATTGTTATTGGTTGGTTTGATGAGTTTGAAGAACGTGGGATCAATGCGTTTTATAAAGATGGCATTTTACACATTTCAAATCTGCAAGACAACGAAGAAGATATGTATGATGATATAATCCACGAAATTGCGCATTCTGTTGAAGAGGTTTACGGATTCGAAATTTATGGAGATCAAGACATAAAAGACGAATTTCTGCGCAAACGCAAAATGCTCCATGATAAGTTGTGGTCGCTCGGCCATAAGGCACCTCTAGAATGGTTTATGAACACAGAATATGATAAAGAATTTGAAGAATTTTTATTTAAAAAAGTAGGAAAGGATAAATTACGAATGATTTGTATGGGTCTCTTTATCAATGCATACGCTCCAGTATCACTAAGAGAATATTTTGCCACGGGATTTACGGATTTTTATCTTCATCCTGCCCATAATTTCCTAAAACGCCTAGGCCCCAGCTTGTATAAAAAGCTTTTATTAATACAGAACCCAAAAGAACTTGACAAGCAGCCATAAAGTTGTTATAATATAATAAATGGAGTGGTAATGCCACATATATCGTATTCAGAGCTTAAGGATTGGTCCTTTTGCGCCTTCTATCACAAACTAACTCGGATTGACAAAATAGACGGGTTTAAAGGAAATGCTTTTACCGCATTTGGGACAGCAGTTCACAGCGTATGTGAAAAAAAATTACTTCAAGAAGACGTAGGTGAAGATTATTTCATTGAACAATTTGAAGAATGCATTGGAAAATTAGATGAGGATATTGAAGTTGATGAAAAACTTGTGCAAGACATGCGCACACAAGGTAAGACGTTGTTGCCTGAGATTCAAACTGCATTGGATGATTATTTTGGAGAATACGAAGTCTTAGCTGTGGAATTCCCCCTTATGCTTGAGATTGAAGGCGAAGAAGATTATAAATTCAAAGGTTATATTGATGCGATTGTCGTCACCCCTGACGGCAAAATTCATATCTTTGATTGGAAGACTTGCTCATGGGGATGGGACGCGCGCCGCAAAAATGACAAAATGACGACTTATCAGCTTACGCTGTATAAGCACTTTTTTGCTTTGGCTGCCTGCCATGACCCCAAGAACATAGAAACACACTTTGCGCTGCTCAAAAGAACAGCCAAGAACAACAGAGTAGAATTCTTTCGAGTCACTAGTGGACCGAAAAAGACACAAAACGCTCTTAAACTTTTGAATATGGCACTTTGGAATATTAAGAAAAAGCGCTATATTAAAAACAGATTATCATGCACCGCCGGGTACGGATGCAAATTTTATAAAACCAAACATTGCCCTTAAGGAAACATATGGAAAAAAAGAAAATTTTAGTGATAGCTGATCATCCACTATCCCCATCTGGTGTGGGAACACAAACTAAATATATGATCGAAGCGCTTCTCAAAACAGGCAGATATAAATTTGTGTGTTTAGGAGGCGCAGTTAAACATGTGGACTACAATGTACAGAAAGTAGATCCCTACGGAGAAGACTGGATAATATTCCCTATTGATGGATATGGTTCCGCGGAAGTAATTCGTTCTGTCTTGCAAAGGGAACGGCCTGATTTGTTATGGTTCATGACAGATCCCAGGTTCTATGGGTGGTTATGGGAGATTGAAAACGAAATTAGGTGCCAAGTACCTATGATGTATTATCATGTATGGGATAATTTTCCAACTCCGGTTTTTAACGGGCCGTTCTATAAATCTACCGACCGAGTTGTGTGTATCTCCAAAGTGACACATGCTATTGTTAAAGATGTTGCACCAGAATCACAGCCTACATATCTTCCGCATGCGGTTAACTCTAATGTGTTTTACAAATATAAAACAGATGAGAAAAAAGCTGTTGTTAGAGAGATTAGACAGCGCGTTTTGGTTGAATCGTCTGAAAAGCATAAAAATATTAATAAAAAATTGTTTTTTTGGAACAATCGAAACGCTCGACGCAAGCAATCTGGGACTATTGTTTGGTGGTTTAAAGAGTGGCTAGACACAGTGGGCCACGATAAAGGCACTCTACTCATGCACACTGACGCGCGCGATCCTCACGGCCAAGATTTACCTCATCTTATCGAACATTTGGGAGTTGATGATGGTCAGATATTATTGTCAACTCAAAAAGTTGAACCTGAACAACTAGCAGATTTGTATAATTCTGCAGATTTCACGATTAACATATCCGATGCCGAAGGTTTCGGGTTGGCTACTTTGGAGTCATTGTCTTGCGGATCACCGATTATTGTTAATATGACCGGCGGACTGCAGGAACAAGTCACCAATGGTAACGACTGGTTTGGATATGGCATCGAGCCGGCTTCCAAAGCAGTAATTGGCTCTTTAAGTGTTCCATATATCTATGAGGATAGAGTTAGCCAAAAAGATTTTTCCTCTATCTTAACAAAAGCTATGAACATTACTGAAAAGAGTTATAAAAAAATGTCAATCCAAGGCCGAGAACATGTTCGTGCGAATTATAATTTTGAGGAATATGAAAAAAGCTGGGTAAACCTTATTGATAAGACAGTTGAAGAACTAGGTTCTTGGGATACTCGCAAGGGCTATAAACGTTGGCATTTATTGGAGATGAACTAATGACCGCTAAAATGAAAGTACTATTACGTTCCCCTGTTTTAACACGCACAGGATATGGAGAACACGGCCGTTGCGTGTTGAGAGCGTTGCAGACACGCCAAGATTTGTTTGATATTTATATCCAGCCTCTCGCCTGGGGTCAAACATCTTGGACCGGCGAATATACTGAAGAGCGCGCTTGGATCGATCAGGCTATTGAAAAAACAATTATGCATGCCCAAAGTGGAGGTACTTTTGATGTAACAATTCAAGTAACGATTCCAAATGAATTTGAAAAAATTGCACCTATCAATATTGGTGTAACCGCAGGCATGGAAACCACCTTAGTCTCACCTGAGTGGATTCAACGTGCGAATACCATGGATAAGGTAATTGTAGTATCCGATCACTCTAAGAATGTTTTCACAAACACAATTTATGATGCGGTAGATAATAGGACACAGCAGCAGGTAAAAATAGCATTAACAACTCCCATTGCAACAGTAGGATATCCAGTAAAAATATTCGACAATTTGCCGGAATTAGATTTAGAACTAAAGACAGATTTTAATTTTCTGACCGTGGCGCAAGTTAGTCCTCGCAAAAATGTAGAAAATACCATTCAGTGGTTTTTTGAAGAGTTTAAAGATGACGAAGTTGGTCTTGTTTTGAAGGGAAACTTTGCCAAGAATTCCTTGATGGATAGGGTTCAGATAGAACACCGCTTAAAAGAATTAATCAGATCCGGAAACTATGGCGACTATAAATGTAAGTTATACTTGTTGCACGGTGATATGACAGATGCAGAAATGCACTCACTATATCAGCATCCTCAAATTAAAGCTTTGCTAACTTTGGCCCACGGCGAAGGTTTCGGATTGCCAGTATTTGAAGCAGCGTATAGTGGCATACCTGTAATTGCACCTGGGTATTCTGGATACTTGGACTTCTTGGTCGACGAAGACAAAAATGAACATTTCTATGATGTCGGCTTTGATTTGAACAAGGTACAAAAGGAAGCAGTATGGGAGAACATTATTGTAGAAGAGAGCATGTGGGCCTATGCTCGCGAGCAATCAGCAAAAGAAAAGATGAGATTGTGTTATGATGATGTTATAAATAATAATGGCCATGCGTCCAACGCATGTGACTATGCCCAGGTGCTTCAAGAACGTTTTAAAGAGTCTGCTATATATGAAAAATTTGTAAAAGAGCTAGGATTACAAGCAGAAGCAGAGTGGCTTGAAGATATGGCAGAAATTGAGATTTTGTAAAAATGAAAGTGTGTTTTGTTTCGGATTTATTCGAACATCAAATTGTAGGCGGCGCCGAGAAAAATGATGCTATTTTAATTCAATATTTGAAAAACGCATTCCCCCAAGGATTAAAGATTCACGATTCACGTTCCGTGACCTTAGATCACATACAGGAGTATGATTTTTTCATTATTAGTAATTTTATAATGTTGCCTGAAGAAATAAAACAGGCCCTGACGCATACTCAAAAATATATTATCTATGAGCACGATCACAAATATGTAAGCAATCGAAATCCGGCCACTTTTATTGATTACAAGGTACCGCCCGAACATTTGGTAAACGTAGATTTTTACCGAAATGCTAAAGAGATTATTGTTTTAAGCAAAATCTGCAAGGACGTTTTACAGCAAAACTTACAAATTGAAAATGTACACAGTATTGGCTGCAGTTTGTGGTCTGATAGCCAGCTAGATTTAATAAAAAATTATGCCACTACCCTCAAAGAACATGAATATGGGGTATTAAACAGCACCAATCCGGTAAAAGGAACGCGCCAAGCGCTTGAGTATTGCAAGAGCAAAAGCATCGAGCCCGAGCTTATAAATTCTCCAGAGTACGAAGAATTTTTACAAAAACTAGCTCAATGCACAAATTTTATTTTTTTTCCTCAAGTATTGGAAACCTATTCACGCGTATGCGTGGAAGCAAAAATGCTAGAATGCAATGTTCTCACAATGCCCAAGCTATGTGGGTTTTTTAGTGAAGAATGTAGCAAGATGCGTGGAGTTGAGCTTATTGAAGAAATGCGCTCACGTAAAAATAAAGCTTTAGAACATTTTAAAGAGGTGGTAGACCCATGAAACTGGTCACGGGCGCCAAAGGCTTTATTGGCTCACATTTGGTAGAAAAATTAGATGCAAACGTGGCCCGCTGTGATCCCGCAGATCCGATGTTGATCCAGCCTAAACTATGCACACGATATTTAAATATGGCTTCCTGGGATATAGAATGCGCTTTTCATTTAGGGGCGATTTCATCAACAGCGGAAACCGATATATCTAAACTTACTGAAAGTAATATTTTTTATAGTTGTCAATTGTTGGATTTTTGTATAGAACGTAGTGTACCTTTCGTGTATGCATCTTCGGCATCGGTTTACGGCTTGGCCACAAGCGGATTTAAAGAGGATGGCCCCTTGGCTCCCTTAAATTATTATGCCATTAGCAAAACAGCCTTTGATATGTATGCCCTCCAGAAGATGAAAGATAACCCTACGGCTAAAATCGTAGGCCTACGCTATTTTAATGTGTACGGTAAAAATGAAATCCACAAAGGCAACATGGCCAGCCCAGTTCATAAGTTTATCAGGCAGGCGCACGAATCTGGAACAATTAAGATATTCGAAGGAAGTGAAAAATTTGTACGTGATTTTGTGCACGTCGACGACGTGGTAGATATTACAATAGCAGCCAAAGATTTTGAATCGGGAATTTATAATGTTGGCACTGCAGAAGCTCGCTCTTTCGTAGACGTCGCAAGAATCATCGCAGATTTGACGGACGCCAATATAGTTGAGATTCCATTTCCTGATTATCTTGAAGGAAAATACCAAGAGTACACTTGCAGCGACAATGCTAAAATTAATTCAACCGGTTATACAGCCAATAGGATTTCGTTAGAAGAGGGTGTTAAAAGAGTGGCCAGTGACTAAAGTGTTTACAAATGGATGTTTTGATATAATCCATCCGGGCCACCTCCACATGTTAAAATATTGTGCCAGCCTGGGAGATCATGTTTTAGTAGGCATCGACTCCGACGATAGAGTTAGAGCAATGAAAGATCCGGCCCGCCCTATCAATGATCAAGAAACCAGAAAATTTATATTATTAAATTTTAAATGGGTGAATGATGTAATCATCTTTAATAATGACGACGAGCTAACAAGCTTAGTGGCAGAATATCACCCTGATTATATGATAGTAGGATCAGACTGGAAAGATAAAAAAGTTATTGGTTCTGAACATGCTAAGATAGTAGGATTTTTTGATAGAATAGATGCACACTCAACCACCAAAATTATTGAAAGTATTACTAATCGGAGATAGTTGCGAAGATGTATATCATTATGGAGTATGCGAGCGGCTCTCCCCTGAAGCGGCAGTTCCTGTAATGAGAGAAATATACACTGAGACAGCGCCGGGAATGTCAGCTAACGTCTTATTAAATTTAAAAGCTTTTGGAATAGACGTAGAACATATTACCAATGAACACAAAATAGAAAAGCATCGGTTTATTGACTCCCGCTATAACCAGCATTTATTACGTTATGACACAGGCGAGCGCGCCACATTACCTCACCTTAATCTTGAAAAGGTTGATTCTGACACCTTGTACGATGCAATTGTCATCAGTGATTATAATAAAGGATTTTTAAGAGATAGTGATTGTAGAGAAATTTGTGCAGCCTTTAAAGACACGCCCATTTTTGTAGATACTAAAAAAAACAATTTGACATGTTATAATAATTGTGTTATAAAGATTAATGAGAAAGAATATAAAAACATTACACAAAAGCCTAATTTAGCCGAATTCGTTGTGACTCTAGGGGATCGCGGCGCTTCTTATAACGACACTGTTTATCACACCCACCCGGTAGAGGTCTTTGATGTATGCGGCGCCGGGGATGTGTTTTTATCGGCTCTCGTATACGGATATTTACAAACAAACTCAATGGCGGAATCAATCAAGTTGGCGAATAAATGCGCCAGCTTATCTGTTTCCAAAATGGGAACTTATGTTCTAACTCAGGATGATATTAATGACTTATGTGTTTGATATAGATGGAACTATTTGCACCAAAGCAGTAGATTTTGATTATGATGCATGTGAACCGCTTCTAGATAGAATCGCGGTCGTAAACGACTTGTACGATAGAGGACATACCATTATTTTTCAAACAGCCCGCGGAATGGGCCGCTTTGAGAACGATGCCCTCCGAGCCATCGAAACGTTTTATAGCATGACTACCGAACAGTTAACAAAGTGGAACGTCAAATATCACGACCTGTTTTTAGGAAAACCCGCCGGCGACATCTATGTGGATGATAAAGGAATACGAGATATAACTTTTTTTCAAGCAATGAAGGATTTACAATATGAGTCATAAGACACATCTATTACCAATGACGCATGTCGATAAAGGGTGGGGCTGGGAGCGCTGGATAGTAAATTGTGAAGAATACTGCGGAAAGTTGTTATTTTTTAAAAAAGGAAAACGCTGCTCTTGGCATTTTCACAAATTGAAAGATGAAGTTTTCTATTTACAGTCCGGAAAAATGATGATATACTATTCGGAAGAGGATAGTATATCGGAAGCGAAACAATTGGTTTTAAAACCCGGTGACAATTTTCATGTTTATCGGGGTTTGCGGCACCAAATGGTAGCCCTACAAGATTCGGAACTTTTTGAATTCTCCACACAACACTTTGATAGTGACAGCCATCGAATCTTAAAGGGCGATTAGAAATGATAGATAATATGGATTGGTTTATTGATAATCTACGGGACAAGGCCCCTTTCGGCTTTGCGCGCTTTAATGATGGTGAAATGATGGGTATTGCGAACGCAGGATGTGTTGTAGCCAGAGGTGACCAACGCGTCGACGGAACTTTAAGCTTGTCTTTACGAGATGCCCTCGCCTATAAGCAGCCCAATTACTATATTGGGGTTCCCTGCTCTTTGTGCTATCCTCATCACCATAAACTAGCGTCCGAAATTGTAGGAGATTATGAATTTTTAACTCGCGCCGTTGTAACAACAAATCGAAATTGGAAAAGATTTATGAGCGAATTCCCCGAGGTAATGGGGAACAGACGCCTTATCTGGATTTCAGGTAACGATCAAAACATCGAAGGAATTAAAGATCTCGGATTAAATTTAGCTAAAACAGCCTTGATACCACGCAAAAATAGTTGGTTGTTTTACGAGAAAATTAGACAAATGATGCCCCAGTATTTTGAAAGCGGTGATGTCGTGGGTATCTCATTAGGCCCAGCAGCCCGCGTTTTAGTACGCCAATGGTTTGAAGAATATCCTGATATCACTTTTATAGATATGGGAAGTAACCTAGATCCCATAACGCGCAATGTTTACCACAATTGCCACAAAGGGTGGGATGAAACAGGATTCAATTTAGCAAAGCGCTGTAGTGAGTGTAATTAAATGAAATTAATATTAACAACTTGTAATAAATATACCTACATATGTCCGATTAATATTCACTTTTTGAATAAATATTGGCCTGGACAAGAGATTATGCTGCTAGGCTACGAGGAAGTAGAGAAGCTACAGGGCTTGCCAGAAAATGTAGAAGTGCACATGCTTGGCCAACAAGATGACTACGGTACTAGCTGGACTGACGCATTGATTCCCTTTTTTCAAAACTTAGAGGAAGAGTGCTTTGTAGTTTTATTTGATGATATGATCTTGATGAAAGAGGTGCCCCAGGAGACCATGACTCGCCTAGAGCAAGAAGTGGTGTCGGGACGGGCCCAGAAAGCGCTAATAGGCGGCGGTATGCCCCTCACAAGCACGAGTAAAATGGAAAACGGCCTCCTAGCCTTTGACCAAAATATGGGCTATCGAGCGACGTTACATCCTGCTATATGGGCCAGAGATTATTTCTTAAGCTTTCTTAAACCTAATTTTAGTCCATGGCAGTTCGAGATTTTAAATGAAAATAAAGCCAGACGTGATGGCGCGCTGATCATCAATGATGACTATGTTTATCCACAACAGCCACATACCTTTACAACGCTAAACTTATATAGCAAGGGCCAACTTACCATTAATGAAAGCGGGCAAATTTTAGATAACCAGCCATCATCTAGATATTTTGAGCGTGAAGATTTATTATATATTTGGGAGAAAGTTAATGCGTCATAGTCCATGGAGAGTAGTAGAAATGTTTGAAGAAAGTGTTGCAGACTATTGCGGTTCTAAATACGCAGTTGCAATAGATAACTGCACGGATGCACTATTGATGTGCTGCAAATACTTAAACGTTGAAGAAGTGACGATACCCTGTAGCACATATTTATCTGTTCCGCAGTCAATCATGCATGCCGGCGGTACTGTAAAATTACGCGATTATCAATGGACGGGAATTTATGAGCTAGAGCCTTACCTTATTTATGACGCGGCCAAGCGCTTCACATCGGGAATGTATATTCCTGGCTCCTATATGTGTTTATCATTTCATAATAAAAAAATATTAAAAATTGGAAAGGGTGGAATGATCTTAACTGACAATAAAGATGCAGTTGATTGGCTTAAGCAGGCCCGGTATGAAGGCAGAGATCATGTTGCCGATGATATTGAGATTTGCGGATGGAATGCTTATATGACGCCAGAACAGGCCGCTCGGGGCCTCACGCTGCTGCAACTTTTACCAGAACATAATGATGATCAACCAGAGGACCCTCCATATCGAGACTTAAGAACAATGCCGCTGTTTGCTAATTGCGAGGTGGAAGAGACATGAGTTATATTTTTAATTTAAGAAAAAGCCAAGCTTTAATTCCCGAATTAGGCCAAGGTCTCCAGAAATATAACCAAGAAGATGACGAGTCTATCGATCCGACCAACACTTTGGCAATTTTTGAAGCAGAAATTTGGCCCGAGATCAAAGAATATTTCGGAGCGAATAAGGACGTACTAGATGTTGGGTGTGGTAATGGTCGCTTTTCAGCTTACTTAAGTGACCACGCCCAAAGTATTACTGCGATTGATGCATTTAGAGAAATGAATACAGGCCACCAACGTCCTAATATTGCGTTTGTAAACCAATCGCTTCAAGCATTCGAAGGACAAGGCTATGATGTCATTTTCCTTTTTGGGGTATTATATCTTCAAGAAAGCTGGGATACTTATGATGCTTTTAGAAAATTAGTCTGGAAACTAAAGGATAATGGTGTTATTATATCTATAGACGATAAAAAAAGAAACGTTACTCACACGGGCAGTAAACACCTCCCCGCTGGATACTACAATCTAGAGGAATTATGTAAATTAAATAATGCCACAGTAGTCAAAGAATTTATCCAGCCAAACAATATCCATAGAATTTCGGTGATTAAGAGATGAGCGTAGAAAATCCCTTTGGTGCATATAAAGACAAACATAAAGGAGAGTCCGCAATCTTATTTGGTTCTGGGCCCTCTATCACACAATTTGAAACGACGAAGAATATAATCAAGGTCGGTCTAAATGAGCAAATTTATTTAAATTTAGATTTGGATTATTGGTTTATGGGGGATACATTCCCACGCAATCCTAATAAATTTATAAATTGTTTTAAAGATTATAACGAATATAAACCCAATTTAACTAAGTTTGTCCGGTATCAAAATTGGGGTGAACGAGGTCGAATGCCTTTAGGAATGAAACACGCAACATATTATACTTGTGACCTGGGAGGGATCCCTAATGACTGCTTATTTGAAACAGATATATCTGAAGGAAGTCTAATTGGGGTTGCTTCGATTTCTTTTGAAGCATTACAATTTATGCTGTATAGCGGAATGACAAACATTTATTTAGTTGGTCATGATTGTGACTATTCTTTTGGGACTTTTAGAACGGAGATCGATCACAAAGATGAAGGAATCTTAGTATTGAGATATTGGAAGTTTGTCCAAGAATGGATAAAAGAACATTTTCCGGATGTGACAATTCGATGTATCAATCCTGTAGCTTTGACTATTTTTGAAACCGTAACTGAAGAGGATATTGTTGAAAATGGATGAAAGAGTTGCTTGTTTTATACCAATTAAACGCCGAAGCACTCGCGTGCCACAAAAGAATTTTAGACTCTTAAATGGCAAAAAATTATATAGACACATTATTGATACTGTTGTGGCTTCTAAAGCTTTCACTGATATTTTTGTAGACACCGATAGTAAAGAAATCATGACATACTGTAAAGATCAAAATATTAATATCATCGAGCGAGAGCCCACATTGTCCCAAGATAATGCCAACGGCAACGACTTATTAAATTATTGGTATGAGCTTTATCCAGAGTATGACTTTTATTTTCAAGCTTTCGCCACTTCTCCCTTTACACGGATTGAAACCGTGGTGGAGAGCGTGAATCTCCTAAAAGTGGACAAGTCCATTGATTCTATATTCACAGTCCATGAAAAATGTGGATGGTACTGGTTTGAAGGCCGGCCCATCAACTATGACCCTAAGACTCTCCCGCGCAGCCAGGACGCTAAAAAAGTATTTAGTGAATCCACTGCACTGTACGGTATTACTAATAAGGCGCTAAAGATACACCAATGTAGAATTGGAGAAAAGCCATATTATTATTTTGTAGATGATGTTGAGGCAATAGACCTTGATTCAGAGTTCGATTTTAAAATGGCTGAAGCCATAACAAGGAACAATTAACATGTTAAATTTTGAAAACATTGGCGAAAGATTTGTAGAGATTGTTCATACCTCGGAATGGATAGAGCTACAAGAAAAATTTAATACTTGTGGCGATATTTATGTGCTGGGCCATGGCGGAAACTTAGCAGTAGCTGACCACGCAGCCGTAGATATAACGCGTCTGTCTAATGGAACAAAAAATGCTATGTGCCCCGGAAGTGCTGTGGTGGCCACCTCTCTTATTAATGATACGAGTTTTGAGCAGTGGATGGTAAATTGGCTAATTGCGCGTACCACCAATCGAACCAAAACACAAATGAAAAAATCTCTAGTACTAGGAATTTCATCATCAGGCGGCTCCATAGATATTTTAAAAGCATTACAATGGGCGGTTGCCAACGGTATGGAGATTGCCCTAATCACATCAAAAGATATTCCGATGGAGATCGACGATTTAACTAAAGTAATCCTAGGAGCACAATATTATCACACAGCAGAAGTCTTGACGCTGCTATTGACTTACCAACTTACACATGGATCCGGAAACACTTGTCCTCCCATTGGACAAAATACCCCCGAAGAACTTAAGAAGCTAAATTGGCGCGGAAATAAGATCAGAGAACACAGCTATCCTGACGAACAAATTAATATTGGCATTGACTTTGATGGGGTAATCCATCAATGCTCCAAAGGCTATTATGACGGTACTATTTATGATGACCCTGTCCCTGGTGCTTACAAGGCACTGGAGAAACTTTCACAAGAACACACTATAATCGTTTATACCTGTAAGGCAAAACCAGATCGAGGCCTCGTCAACGGAAAAACGGGAACTCAGTTAATCTGGGAATGGCTCAGAATCCATAATATGGCTCAATTTGTTAGCAAGGTCACTGCTGAAAAGCCACGAGCTAAATTTTATATTGATGATCGAGCTATCCGTTTTGAACAAAATTGGGATGAATTACTTGACAAGTTGAAAGAATTAGGTTATTATTAAAAAGAGGAATAAATATGAAATATTTGTTAACAACTAGAGCGGATGCAACGGTGGCGGATTGGGCCGAACTAGTTCACCCGGTGTTCAGAAAATATGCCGAAAAAGTAGGCGCCGACTTTCTTATTTTAGATGAGTCATTAAATTGCACCGCCGCCCGAACCGGTATCGGCGACGGCCTTTGGCACTTTAGAATTATGAAGCATTATGACTTACACGAAATATATGATAGGATCCTGCATTTCGATAGTGACATCCTCCTAACCCCAGACTGCCCTAATTTATTTGACCACATTCCTTATGATTGTATTGGGACCGTATATGAAGACGTTGGCTCTCGTGCCCCACAACGCGTGCAATGTATGAACAATGCGCAGCGACAGTTTGGTGAGATTGGGTGGCAAAACGGTTACATTAACACAGGGGTGTTTATGACTTCTAAGTGTCATCGTGACATCTTTCAACCCATCGATGGTCAGTTTTTTACCGATTGGGGCACAGATGACGTGCACATCGGATACCAAATTAAGAAGCACGGATTTAAAGTAAAACCACTAGAGTATCAGTTTAATCATATGACTATGTTCTCGGAAGCATGGAACGGAAGCCCTGATCGTTTTGACTCTCACGTTATTCATTATGCTGGCCGCGGGGTATTTGACGACGAGGCCTCGGATAAGATCGAGCAGGCCAAATTAGATCATAAAAGGCTTTATGGATGAAAACATTAATAGCAGGACCATGGGTAGGAGAATTCGGCTGGGAGCTATTTGCATGGCACGCCTATATCCGTGCATTATCTAGAAATTTTGATAAAACCCTTATTGTTTCGAGAGAAAACTCAAAAGCCCTTTACAGCGATTTTGCAGACGAATTCTTTGTCTATGAACCCACAGCCGGCTTAGCCGACGCCTTTTTTATGCACAATTTAGACACTAAAGACGCGTTCAAAGAGGCTATTAGTGAGCATAAAATTGCTTTGGATAAAGGAACTGCTTTAATTCTCCCGAGACGAATAGGATTCCCTCCCCATACCCACTATACGCAGCATGTTTTGTTTGGCGATCATTTAGTACAGCCCGAATATGTGCGTCTAGGCGCTGCAGCAGAAAGAGAATATGATTATATTTTTCACTTGAGAAGCCGCCAATTAAGACAAGAGGATAATTGGAGCTTAGAAAACTGGACAGCACTTAAAGAATTATTGGGAGACAAAAGAATTGCATGCATTGGAACGCCCGAGGAATCTGGCCACGTTGAAGGAACTACAGACCTCCGCGGCACTGATTTAAATAACATTCTGACAATTTTACACAACGCGGAATGCGCGTTCGGTTCTTCTTCAGGTCCAATGCACCTAGCAAGCTTGTGTGGGCTTCCTCACGTAGTATGGTCCCTGGACGCCAATAAGGCAAGATATGAAGAAAATTGGAACCCCTTAAACACACCCGTCTTATTTAATTCGGATTATAGCTGGCATCCGAATCCTCAATATATATTTGAAAAATTCCTACACTGGAGAAAAGAAAATGAAAACAAATAAAATTTTAGAACAAGATAATGTACACATTTATGGGTATTTACACGAGAAGGCTCACTTATTTAAAAAGACACGAGTTTTAGTTACAGGCTCCGATGGTTTTTTAGGAAAGACTATTGTTTCGTTTCTAAATTTTTTAAATTCTACTAAGTTTGACGACAACGAACAAGTAGAGATAATTGCGATAGATTATAAAGATTGTGACATTTGTAATTCTCTGGAGGCATGTATTCCTGAAGGGCCCTTGCATTATATTATTAATTGCGCGGGAATCGCGTCTCCCAAAAAATATCTAAAATCCCCTTTGAAGACTTTGGATGTTTCGTATCTGGGAACTAAGAATATTTTCAATATTGCCGCTCTTAGAAATACACGATCAATTCTTATGTTTTCATCGAGCGAAGTATACGGAACGCCCCCGGCAGATATGATTCCGACTACCGAAGATTTTATTGGCTCTGTAACCACTTTTGGGAATAGAAGCTGTTATGATATTGGTAAGAATGTATTAGAAACGTTATGTTATGTTTATCGAGACAGTTATAACGCACCAGTTAATGTCTTAAGACCTTTTAACTTATATGGGCCTTTAATGTATTTAAATGATGGTAGAATCATTCCTAATATTTGTAAATCAATGATTGGGGGTTATGATTTTTCTGTCTATGGAAACGGCGATCAGACACGCACATATTGTTATGTAGCAGACGCCATGGTGTATATATTTAATATCTTGTTGTCTGAAAAATTTGGAGAAATATATAATATCGGCTCGGAAGATGAAGAGCTTTCGGCATTAGAAATAGCAGAAAAAACATATACCCTCATCCGGCCATCAAACTCCGAATTTGTGGTACAACCATATCCAGAAGAATATCCGGATGACGAGCCCCGCAGAAGGTGCCCTGATATCTCTAAAGTAAAGAGAGAGTTCGGCTACGCTCCTCAATATAGTTTTGAGCAGGGATTCGAATCCTGCTATGAATATTTTAAATCATTAATGACAGTAGCCCACCACCCAGTATAGCAAGAGGACAAAATGCACAAAATAGGAATCATCGGCAATGGTTTTGTTGGTTCAGCCATCGCAGCCGGCTTCGGTCTGCATGCGGATGTATATGTATATGATGCTGATTCAAAAAAAAGTATCAATACATTTGAAGAGATTATGGAATGCGAGTTCATATTCGTAGCAGTTCCAACACCCATGAATTTAAGCGATAATAATAAAATAGACCTGTCAATTGTAAGGGATGTATTTACGCGTATTTCAGAACACCCCAACCATTCTAACAGTATTTGTATTATTAAATCTACTGTTGTGCCGGGAACCACCCAAATGCTAGCAGATGAATATCCCGAACTACAGATTGTTTTTAATCCGGAATTCTTAACAGAACGCTCGGCCCGTTTGGATTTTATTAATACTTCACGCATTGTAATCGGCGGCCAACCCGAGCCCTCCGAACGACTTGCTGAACTATATCGCGTAAGGTTTCCTCACACCCCTATTGTGGTCTCTGATTCTGTCTCAGCCGAGTTTATCAAATATATGTGTAATTGCTTTTTTTCAACCAAGGTTTCTTTTATGAACGAAATGAAACAAGCAGTAACTGCGCTCGATTTAGATTGGGATGGTATTATGAAAGGCTTTTTGCTGGATGGCCGAATCGGTAATTCGCATGTCGAAGTACCGGGCCACGATGGCCATTTAGGATTCGGCGGTAAATGCTTTCCGAAAGACTTAAACGCGTTTATCAACTTTTTTAAAGAAAGTGGAGTTTCCCCCACGGTAATGACAGCAGCATGGGAAAAGAATATAGAAGTACGCAATGTGGCAGATTGGGAAAAAATCAAAGGCGCCACATCAAACAAAGAGGAATGATGTGCCAATAACGTTGGTCAAAGATACTATCAATGAAGGTGATATCCATTATCTAATCGAATGGCTTCAGACTTTCCCGCGTTTAACCAAGGGAAAAGAAACTGAAAAATTCGAACAAAAATGGGCCCAATGGATAGGAACCGAGTATGCAGTTTTTGTAAATTCTGGCTCATCGGCCGTCTTGTTGATGTTATATGCGCTCATTGAAACCGGTAAAGTTTCGGTCGGCGATAAAATAGTTGTTCCAGCTTTGTCTTGGGCCACCGATCTAAGCCCTGTGATCCAGTTTAATCTGCATCCGGTCTTATGCGACATCAACCTGCAGAATTTGTCGGTAGATTTAGAGCATCTTGAACAGATTTTTGAAGAAGAAAAGCCGAAAGCGCTGCTCTTGGTTTCTGTTTTAGGTTTGACTCCTGATATGCAAAAAATTCAAGACTTATGTGAAGCTCACAATGTAGTCTTGCTAGAAGATACATGCGAAAGCACCGGAAGCCAGTTTAAAAACAGGGCCCTGGGAACTTTTGGTGCGATGTCTGCATTTTCATGCTATTTTGGTCATCATTTTAGCACGATTGAGGGAGGATTTATCAACACCAATGATCGCGATCTTTACAATCTTTTAAAGATGCTACGCAGCCATGGCTGGAATAGAGATTTAGATATGCAAGCGAAAGCTAAACTACAAGCAAAGACTACAGATGGATTTACGGATCTGTATCGGTTTTATGTCCCAGGGTTTAATTTGCGTGCGACTGATTTACAAGCTTATTTGGGTATCAAACAATTGGATAGGCTGGAGGAGACAGTCACTCAACGTAACAATAATTATCTTTTTTACAAAACAAATATTAATAATGATTTTTGGAATGTAGAAGATGGAGGAAATTTTATTAGTAATTTCGCATTTCCAATAATTCATCCTAAACGAGATCTAATCGTAAAAGCGTTATTAGCAGCCAATGTAGAGGTACGCCCCCTAATTTGCGGATCTATGGGGACTCAGCCTATGTATACTAAAAGATTTGGCAGATTAGAATTACCGAATGTTTCGGTGGTAGACAAATATGGTTGCTATATCCCTAATCACCCCGAGCTTACGGAAGATGAGCTTTATAAAATTGTAACCATTGTAAATAATGTCATGGAAACCCCGAATGCTTGAAAAGATATTAGTATTAGGAGGTTCGGGTTTCCTGGGGCAGAATCTGCAACAAATAAAACCAAGCTGGGTCTATGCGAGTTCTCTCGATTGTGACTTATTAAATAAAAACGATTGTAGAGAGTTTTTTGAATTAGTAAAGCCAGATGCAATTATTCATTTGGCTGCGCGCGTCGGCGGTATCAAAGCAAATGCTTTAAACCAAGCTGAGTTTTATTATAATAATATGATGATGAACACTAACGTTATTCATGAAGCCAAGAATGCCGGGATCCCACGCGTTCTGTCTGCGCTAAGCACATGTAGCTTCCCAGATAAATTAGCTTCATATCCATTTTCTGAAGAAGATCTTTTGAACGGCCCCCCGGCAAAAACCAATCTAACATATGGGTTTACAAAACGCGCCCTTCTTCTACAAAGTAATGCCTACCGTCATCAATATAATTTGAACTATTCCTGTTTTGCACCATGTAATATCTATGGACCCAATGATGATTTTGATAGCGATGAATCCCACTTTGTAGCAGCAATGATTAGTAAAATTGCCAATGCCGACGACGGAGAAACTGTAGAGTTTTGGGGAACAGGAAACCCTTTGAGGCAGCAGTTATATATTACAGACTTAGCCTGCTTGGTTCCACAACTATTAGAAAAGCATAATACAGCTATACCTTTGATTGTGGCCCCCAAAGAGAATTTAAGTATTAAAGAAATGGTAAACGTTTGCATTAAAGTCTCCGAGAAGGCCATCAAGCCGGTATTCAATGGAGTGTTAGATGGTCAGTTTCGAAAAGATGGAAACAATCAAAAGCTCCTCAAATTAATAGGAAATTTTAAGTTTACGCCTTTTGAAAAAGGATTAGCAGAAACATATACAAGTTACTTTAACCAAGGAGGGTATAATGAAGAAGCATAGAATACAGCTAGTTCAACTGAATAACAAATATGGATCCCAAGTTTATCTACCCTATAGCGCTGGGATTTTAAAAGCTTATGTTGAAAACGATCCTGATATCTGTAAGAAATTTGTGTTTAATGAATTTATTTTTGTTCGAGAAAATTTAACAACATTAATAAATAAAGTCGGAAAAGTTGACATCTTGGGAATATCATGTTATGTATGGAACTGGACATTGAGTTTAAAACTAGCGGAAGCAATCAAAGAACAACAACCAGATTGTTTGATAGTCTTTGGTGGTCCGCAAGTACCAAATGACGTTGAAGGGTTCTTTACACAATATCCTTTTATTGATATCGCAGTTCATGGTGAAGGCGAAGTTACTTTCCATGAATTATTGAAAAACTACACTGGGGGGCCTGAGAGTCTTAAGGGTCTTATGGGCACTACTTTTTATAATACGAAAACAGGAGAAACAGTTACGGGAGACCGTCGACCGCGTATCACTGATTTGGAGACTATTCCATCGCCTTATTTGGAAGGCACATTCGATGACTTATTTGATAATGAAGAATATTCTTGGATGGTGACTTGGGAAACAAACCGCGGCTGTCCGTTTAAGTGTTCTTTTTGTGACTGGGGCTCCGCTATCGCAACGAAAGTTAGAAAATTTAGCGATGAGCGCCTCTTAAAAGAAATTGATGCGTTCACCGACAAAAAGGTAGACTTAGTCTTTGGGGCCGACGCCAACTTTGGGATCTTCAAGCGAGATAAAGAATTTGCTTTGAGACTAGCTAAAAACAAAACAGAAACAGGATATCCGAATCAGTTCAGGGTTTGTTTCACAAAGAACACCACAGACAGAGTTTTTGAATTGGCGCAAATCTTTTCGAATGCTGGCATGAACAAAGGCGTCTCAATCAGTATGCAATCATTAAATGATACCACTCTTGAAAACATTCAACGCAATAATATTAAAATGAAATTCTTTAAGGATCTGCAAAAGAAGTATGTTGCGGCAGGACTGGTGACATACACAGAATTAATCTTACCCCTCCCCGGCGAGACTTACGAGTCTTTTGTGGAGGGAATCGATAATCTGTTAGACAGTTCCCAGCACTCAGGAATTGTTATTTACAATTGTTCAATCATGCCTAATGCAGAAATGGGCAGCAAAGACTATCAACAAAAATATGGTTTAGACATGGTAGAAATTCCTATTTTTCAAGCTCATTCCGACATGAAAGAAACAGGCGATATTATGGAAAAAGAGAGTGTAGTCGTCGCCACCAACTCTATGTCACGAGAAAAATATCGTCAAGCATTTAAATATGCATGGGCTGTACAAAGCATGCATTTGTTAGGGCTCCTTCAAGTCGTCTCAATTACTTTGAGATATCATTTTGGAATTACTTATTCCGAGCTTTACAAAGAGTTGATTAAATATGGAGAATCTAAACCTGAAAGCATTTTAGGCCGAGAATTACAAAGAGTTGATCAACTTCTAGATGGAGTGTTTAGTGGCGGCGGCTTTGATCAATACGTTCCTCAATTTGAAAATGTGTCGTGGCCCGCCGAAGAAGCCACATTTCTGCGTATCTCGGAGCACTTAGAGCAGTTTTATTCTGAAGTAGAAGCATGCCTAAGAGAAGGTTTTACCGTTTTAGAACAAAATAAAAATATTTTAAAGGAAGTACTTGCGTATCAAAAAATGCGTGTAGTAACATTCAATAATCAGAAAGCTCAAGAACTCACATTATCTTATAACATTCATGATTTTTTCGAAGAGGCCCGGGCAGGAATGATCTCTGCGTTAGAAGAAAGCGAAGTAACCCTTCAAACGTGCCCCGAAAGAGTGTATGAAGACAAGAAAAAGTTTTCTAGAGAAGTCGTCTGGTATGGAAGAAAAGGAGGAAAATTTTTCCATCCTGTAGAGAAGAAGTTTTAATATGAAAAAAGCATTAGTAACAGGAGTAACTGGCCAAGATGGCTCTTATTTGGTTGAACTTTTATTGCAAAAAGGTTATCATGTAATAGGCATCAAACGCCGCACTTCTATTATAGCTACAGATCGGGTTGACCACATTTTGGCCGATCCCGACTCCATTCTAAATTTTGATTTATTGTACGGCAATATGATAGATGCCGGCAACCTACATCGCATCCTACAAGAATTCCAACCAGATGAAGTTTACAATCTCGCAGCCCAATCACATGTACGCGTATCGTTTGATACCCCCCAAGAAACCGCCGAAATAGTAGGGATGGGGACACTTAAATTACTTGAGGCTATTAGAAACATCTGCCCTGGAGCGCGCTATTACCAAGCTTCTTCATCAGAGATGTTTGGAGACAACCCTCACTATCCCTTTAACGAAGAATCGCGATTGATGCCCGCATCGCCTTACGCATGCTCAAAGGTCTTTGCTCATAATTTGGTGAGAAACTATCGCGAAAGCTATAATATACATGCATCCTCTGGAATCCTGTTTAATCACGAATCACCTCGCCGCGGCGAAACATTTGTTACCCGAAAAATTACAATGGCTGCAGCCCGAATAAAGCTTGGTCTCGAAAATCAATTATCTTTAGGAAATTTACAAGCCAAGCGGGACTGGGGATATGCCGGCGATTATGTGGAGGCCATGTGGCTGATGCTGCAACAGACTAGCCCAGAAGATTATGTTATAGCTACCGGCGAGGCCCACACCGTTGAAGAATTTTTACACGAAGTCTTTGATTATGCTGGTTTGAGCGTAGCTGAATATGTCACTATAGATGAACGACTATTCAGACCACACGAGGTGCCACTTTTATTAGGAGACGCCTCAAAAGCAAAAAAAGAATTAGGGTGGGAACCAAAAATTAAATTTAAACAATTAGCTAGATTAATGTATGACGAAGATTTAGCAATTTTACAACAAGGAGAATAATACAATGACTACAGAACTAACCGAGCAAGAGGCTCAGGAATTACAATTATCTAATCAGGCTTTAGGTGCTATCATGATGGCCCTACAAGAATCTCTGCTGCATCAAATTGATATTGTCCCCGTTTTGCGGGGCTTTAAGCTGCAACATGGAATAGATGGCTTGGTAGTAATGAATCCACCTACGGTTCGCTTAAATGAAGCCGAGGTCACTACCCAAGATTTAGAACAAATGGTAAAGTAATGCCCCGCTACCGCTACCAATGTAAAGCATGTGACACAAAGCAGATAATTGTTCATAGAATAAACGATACGTTAACAGGGTGTCCGCTCTGTAAAGAATCGAATTGTATGAGCAAACTGCTCACCACTCCTCATATAATAGGCCTCTCATCTGAGGATCCTTTTGTAGAGGTGGGCCAAATCACTAAAGAATATATTGAAAGCAATCGCGAAATATTACAACAACAAATACAACAAGCAAAAAAGGAAACATATGAACCGTCTTGAACTAATTTTATCCGCAGTAGCAACTTTATCGTTATTATTGAATATAGGATTGTTTCTCTATGCTAGAGCAGCAATTGTCAGACTTTTATCGGTCTCGGAAGAATTAAGCGATTTACAAATAATGGTAAACGCTTTTGCACAACATTTGAAAGCAGTATATGAGTTAGACTCTTTTTATGGGGATGAAACTCTCCATGGACTGCTGGAGCATGCAATTGCATTTAATGAGCAAATGGATACATTTGATTATATTATTTCTTTGACCGAAGAAGTTCAAGCAGAAAATATAGAAGAAACCCCCAATGACCACAAAGATAGCGATACCCAAGAAACGAACGCGCCGTAAAAATCATTATTTCACATCTGAGCATGAAGAAGCAATAATTCGATACGCCCGCATCAACTGCCAGCGTGAGCGTACAGAACTATATGTAGAATACATCCAACCAGCTTTTAATGAGATGGTTGATAAAATTGTCTTCACATATAAGTTTACTAATTTACCGAATATTGATTCACTAAGAGATGAATGTAAAATTTGGCTAATGACGATTTTAGATAAATACGATCCCAATAAAGGTTCTAAGGCCTTTTCGTATTTCTCTGTAATCACAAAAAACTGGTTTATTCACAAAGTCAAACGCCAGCAAAAGCGCAACAAGCGAGAAGTTGATTTTGACAACATCTCGAAAAGTTACGAAGAAGAATTTTTATCTACCAGCGAGTCTTACGTAACTATCCGCGAAGAAAACGAATTTTGGCAATCATTTTACGCCGAATTACAATCGTGGGATGCGTCACAGATGAAAGAAAACGATCTCAAAGTTTATCAGGCAATTAATATTCTTTTTGAATCCCAAGATGATATCGATATTTTTAATAAAAAAGCTATTTATCTATACTTGCGAGAGATCACAGGCTTGAATACAAAGCAAATTGTCAACTCGCTTAAGAAGTTTAGAAAGAAATATCAAAATTTTAAACATGATTGGGAAGCTGGAGACTTATGAGTAAGAAAGACTTAGATACTTTGATCAATGAGGCGCTTGACAATATTCGAAATGATCGGAAAGCAGCCCGCGAATTTCTAAACGAAATTGCTAATCAGATTGCAATCGATCCCGAACAAAATAAGTATCTTAGCCCAGTCGCCGCAAAGCATGTTGAGACTATGCAGCGATCCAACGAACAGTTAGTGAAGATCATAGGACTAAGACAAAAAGGCGCCCCCCAAGGCGACTCGCTGTCCGAAACTGATAAAAATAGTTTATTCGATATTATTCAGGAAAACCAAAACGATGGGGGTTAATAAACAGTTTTGGGATTTTAGTATTTTTAGCACAGCCGCCATGGCTTTAGAGGCCACCCAGCAGGCAGCCACTCAAAACATGGCCATGAATGCAGATGGCAACTCTATGACGGGCCGTGTAAGATGCTTAACTGCAGCAATACCATTAGATTCTAAATTCGCTGCAGATGTAGTGGCCATGGGCTCAACTCAAGATATTGACGCCTACGGGCCCAACGCCGAAGACACGGAGGAAGACGAGGCTGTACAGCGCCTCCAAGAGCGACTTGAGATTCCACGCAAATACGGAAGAATGAAGTTTCTTGGATATCTTATACCCGATGGCACTACAAATCACACCGAACACGCAATATTATCAGATCCATGCAAATTATCGGCTCTTGGAGACAAATGGGACACAGCCGCGCAAACGAGTTTAGCAGTAATATGCTACATAAATGAAGACTACAATGGTCCTATACCTATGATCGGAGACGTACTAGAAGTAAAATTGCCCCCTGGAGATGTACGCCGCGGCATTCAACATGCGACAGTTACAAACTATGAGATGTCAGCGCAAATAAATGCCCAAAGCTCTGCAGAAGATGCAGTGTGTTTAGCCGGCCTAGGCCAGCGTATGTCTTCAATATTTGATGGAGCGCTTTTAAACGGAGGCGACTATAGCGCCGCGGCAAACGAACCGGCTGTGTGTGATTGGAAAGGAGGCGCCAAGGCTTATAGTGTAGTTTGGAATTCGACCGAGTATTCGCAATGGAATAGAACTACGCTAAACAATGGCCAACTATCCGACACCGGAATGTTAGTTAAAGACACTACTACTGGCGCAGAGCTAATACCTCCAGCCATGGAAGATTTCCGACGATTAGCTAGCGCATATAAGGCCAAATTTGGTAAAATACTTAAAGGTTCCGGTTATCGTACTTACCAAGGACAGGTTAACGCACGGATCCTGCGTATCACTACCGGTAATCCATGTGGTAGTGGTCCATACAATGCAGCCGGGAAAAATATTGGAGTAGCCGCGACACCGGGAAGATCTAATCACGGATGGGGAGCAGCCGTAGATTTAGACCGGTCCACATGGACAAATGGCGCCGCCGGTAACTCACCAGAGTTTAGATGGATAAATAAATTTAGTAGACAATTCAATTTTGTTTTTGGTGTGGGAGGGGAGCATTGGCACCTTGATTGGATGCCTTTTAGTCGACAAGTCCAAACCCTCTCCAATCCAACTGCACAAACAGCATGGACCCCCGATGGTCAGAATGATGACTCGATAACACTTACTTGATATAGGAAGATATAAATGGCCGATAAAAAAATATGGACTGATGAAACTTTTAGCGACCTTCGCAAGGGACGGGTACACACTGTACAGAGCCAGTTAGAATCGGCCGAAGAGCCCATAGTGATGATTCCGGGCGATAGTGGCCTCGCTCACACACAAGTCCAGCGCCCAATCGTCAACTATATTGATGCGCCAAATCAATTAACAGTAAATACTGACAATGCATCTATTGTTCTTGGTTCCGACCGTCCTTCTACTTTGGTCACTGGGAAAGGCGCTGTCGGCGCACAAAATGCAGCCACGATTGACATGGTGGTAGGACGTATGTCCAGTGCTAATGAAGGAAGCGGCCCCGAAGACGGCGCATTCGTAAACCCTAGTTTTGGCTCCGACGCCGCTCGAATTTACATAAGCCAGCTTACAGACGTGGATCTAAATTTCGGGATAGCAGACGGCAACCTAGGGTCTGTAACAAACCGTTCTGCTGTAGCTTTGAAAGCTGATAGTGTCCGCATCATTGGACGCAGCGGTGGAGTTAAAATTGTAACAGGTCGTTCCCCGGCATTTAAAGGAATGGGCAACGAGGGAGAGACAAACTCTCTTGGCGGTAGCGTGCCTGTAGCACCTCCTATTGAATTGATCGCCGGCAATAATGACGGTTCTTTTTCTGTCCCAGCACCCTTAGCGGGCATCGGTGGCGAAGATATTAAATACCTCCAAGGCGTAGCACGCGGGGGCAACACCCGAGATGCTTTAAAAGATTTAGGAAATATTGTAGAAGAATTAATTGGCGCGATTTATAATTTAAGTTTAATACAAAAACAGTTTAATAATGTCTTAGGAGTAACACCTATCTATCCACATGCTGCAGCAGCCCCCGTTGTGTCACAAATGTTGGGTATTTATCAAAATGCGCTTTGGCAAACTAGAATTAACAAAATTATGTGGGAAGTTAATCATTTAGAAACTTTTGGATACAAGTATATTTGTAGCAAGAATGTCTACTCGACATAATTATAGGAAGAAAGATGAGCGAATCTAGATTTTTAAGATATCAAGACGCAAATGGTGATGGGTTGCTGGATGCTTGTGACCCGTTACCGCTAACTACGGCACCCGAAAAGTGTCCTACGTGTTTCCCGGATTCCAATGCACCTTTAACTAATTGGCGCGAGAAAAGAACCGATGAGGCCTTTTTAAATAAAAGGTCTTGTCTGTATTCCGCCGTTATTGTTACTCGCGAGCGAAGTCTACTGGGCCCAGACCCATCAGATATAGATGCAGAAACGTCCAATGCTCATATTAAAGAGATATTTCTTGAATATCAAGAAGCAGCCATTGAACTTATTTTATTAAAGTTTAATAAAAGCACCGAATCCAATATTATAGAAAGGCTTAAAGAGCATGTTACTTTTGTTTCATACGATCTTGATGCCCGGCCTCTTTCGCAAGTAAAATTATTATACAGTATCCCCCATGAGCAGATTGCAGAGCTTCCGGATACAACCTCTGAAGAAGAATCCCGCGCCGATTCAGATGAAGCTGCTACCGGTTCCAACGCTACGCCTTCTGCCGTCGTAGGATCTGTTACCTACATGGCTGCCAATCTGACAAAACAGATAACTACAGTAGTAAAGGGCATTTATCTATATTCGCGTTATTATAAGGTTTGGCGCGCCATCGATAGCGGCAATTTAGTCTTTAAATCAACAGGAAAAATTTATGATTTAGACAAATATGGAGCCCTTACCGTGTGGGGGGATTCTCCGATTTTAGACGTGCTTAACTCATTAGATTCATGGCTCAAAGATCGCGGCCATAATTTATTTGATTCAATCGGAGATTTGTTCAGGCGAAATGTCGTTAAGAAGTTAGAAATTACTTATACCTCCGAATATAAAGTGACTGAAATTAAAGTTTGGACCCAGGAATGTGGTGAAGAACCTGATGTTTATAGAGGCAAGAAAATTGACCTATTAAACAAAATGCGCGGATTTAAGAATCCAACCGCAGTCGGCTATTTTGGGCGTTTAGATGAGATGGTAAACGACTTGACGGCCCGGGAGCCTAAGCCATGGCTTGAATTTGTAATCGACAATACTTATCCAGCGCTTGACGAAACTTTCAACTATCCCATTGATCAATCAGGAAAAGGCGTCTCCCTTTCAGAAGGTAGTTGCATTGCAGCCGCTCTCTCGGAAGAAGGAAAACAATTAGGACAAGACGTTCTAGATGAAGTGTTTGGATTGGCGGATGCAGTAGCATATGCATTCCATAAAAATCAATGTGCTAAAACTGTTAAAGAGGTCAAAGAGCAACGCGAAAAAATTGGTCTTGCAATAAATCCTAAAACTGGGCTGCAAGAAAACGTATTTAAATTAGCGCAAGAACAAGCATTTAAACGAATAAAACAAAATGATGTAGATTTTATTTCGTTATGTGAAAAGCTACAATTAGGTACCAACCCGGGACCTCATAGTATTGAGGAAATTTGGGAACTAAGTTTTAATCGCATGAAAGTGTGCGGCCTAAGTACGCTGATGGTAGATTCAATTGGTTGTTTGTTTAAAGGAATGACTCTCGAAGAATCACTAGGAAATATATTATTGTCGGCTTTAAACACAATGAGCGTTCAAAATTTTGGATTCCTCTTCAAAGGCTTGCCACCAGAAATGCAAACAAGTCTGGACGCCCTTGTTAAAAAGAAGCTAGAAAGCGGCGACGTCTTTAAAGCTGGGAGTATTAATGAACAACTCTCCCAGGGCTTGGCCGCTTCCACGAGTTTTACGAAACCATGGGAAGTGTCGCAAATTGTGGATACCGAGCAGGAAAAAGGGTTGACTGTACGTCCTCCCGAACGAGATCGGGACTATGCCAAAGATGATCTTTCATTGCGCCAGCGTCGAACATTACTACAACAGTTGGATGTAGGAACTACCGCAGCCCAGGAGTTGAGTGAGAATATTATATTAGAGGCCTACGCTCTTGCACTGATTGAGATTTATAATGATAACTTATTAGATCTATTAGGCCAATTGAATCATTTTCCAGGCGCCCAACTCGTTGCTAACTTCATTGCAGTTATAGATTGCCCGAAGCCGCCTATTTTAAACCCCAGTATGATGGACTTTATTAAAGATGTAGAGCTTCCTGCATGCTGGAACCAACACGAAATAACGCTCCCTCGTCTGGCCAATCCATTTGGATGGTGGCCCACCTGGAGCGACTGGTCCAAAATAGCTTTTGATGCAGCTATGAAAGGGATACAAGAAATCGTATTAGAAGTGCTGACAAAACTCTTAGTTAAAATGTGCGAGATAGTGGGAACATCTGCCTGTGATGCAATAGACACATTAGGAGATTTAGCCGCCCAGTCAGTTGACGGCAATAATCAAATCCGCGATGTCTTAAGAGAATCTATTTGTGGCCCGAATGCATCCGATGATGAAGTAGATAACACCTTCGCAGACTTGTTATCGACCTTGGGAACTGGTGCACCAGCATTAGCTGATGTTAATCAAGCCACTAATTTTGCTAATGACGTGGCGACAGCTACTACTCGTAAAGAAATGCTGGGACTCTTTTTAGGAAACAATGAAAATCAAGCATTAAACATTATTGATAGTATTGTTGATTTTGGATATCCGAGTTTCCGTGAGGGCTTGTCGGATACAGATGACATCGCGTCGTTTTTTAAGAATGTAGGAAATCTGATGCCTCTGCAAGCGCGCTCAAATATTCAGGATTTTTTGGATTCCCTGCCGGCAGATGATGCACTCCCAGCAAACCCATCGCTTTGTGCAACTCCCGAGGATCTTGAAAGATTTGAAGATCTCCGAGATAGTTTATTAGGAGACCGCGCAACCCCTGAACAAATTCGTAAAATGGGTGACGCAGCCAAAGCAAGAGATGCCACAGATTTAGGAGATCTCCAGCAAATTCTTCAACAAGGAATTCCAGAAACTCTTGCAGCTAGCATGCCGCCTATGGTACAGCCTCCCGGTCCAAGTTGTGATCAGCCGCCGGGCCTGTTACCTTATGAGCCGGAAGAGGCTGTAAGCGTAACTGTACAAGGTCTTACAAACGCTGTTGATCAATTGAAATTAGATTATTCTACTGATATGATTGGATCTGGCGGCGGCCTATGGCCTTCCGATAAAAAATGGGGCATGGTTAATATGATCTTATGCGATACTCTAGGAAAGCCCTACACAGAGCATCAAAAATGGGCAGGAGATAAGGCCAATTATGTAGATTTTGTAATTGGGCCCGAAGGGGACGCGAATATTCCGCCTGAATTAAAGGCACGCTACCCCACCATCGATGGCCAAAAAGGCCAGTATCCCAAAACTGTAGCATCATGGCTGCAAGAGATACTGAAAGAAACAAAAACTAAGCAAGGATCATTTGATTCTAATAACACTGAAGAAGCTGCGAAAGTTTCTACGAAGATAATAGGAGCGGATGTTAAGGATGTAGACCTACTCACAGCGCCCGATTTAGGGTATAATGTTAGTACGCGCGTTTTGTGGAATTCCAAACAAATTGAAAATACACGCCATGCTAGAAAAAAAGATCCTGATTTAAGTTTAGAATTCCGAGACAATAATAAGGGAGTAGGCGCCGGCATATTTTCCTATGGCTTCAATATAGAGACGTACCTTGCAGACATCATAAATGTAAATCAGGGCACTCCTGAAAGCCCTGCATATCAAAATCGTTTCGATGATAACATAAGAGTGGCCATTTCAACGGTGTTAAACCCACTAGACGCGATTGCCCAGAATGGTGCAGTTGGCTCGATGGCGGGAGTAATTGCTAACCCTCCAACTCCTACCGCATATATTATTGATAGAAAATATGAGTTTTTATCTGTAGACGACCGAACTTTTACTGATTTCACTTTTGAAAATTATCCTGAATTTTTAAATGCTTTTGCTCAAAAACAAGAATATTTGCCACAAATCCTATTATTGAAAGAATTAATTCAAAATCAAGCGGATAATACAACGATAGGCACTGACACTTTAAAATCCACCCACGACGATATCATGACGGAAATTAATGAGATGCTGGGAATTGCCATAGGAAATAATTCAGCAGCATTTAACTACGGAGCGCTTTTAGATCCGCTTACGCCCGAAGACGCCGAGTATGTGACGTCACAGGGAACATTGTACGCAGATTCGGGTTACACCAATGATGATCAGCAACTAGGCATCAGCCGAGATCAATATAACAACGGTGATGATGCTCGAATTATTTATCTCGATCCTGCTCAATATGGAGGCTCTTATCTTAATCCGCCGGTATACATAAAGCCCCTCCCACGACAAGGCTGGCTTGGAATTGTAGATATTCTTTATCCCGAACTTAGTCCGTGCAAACCAACACGCACCGATTTAATTAATTTTGGCGAGATTCAAGAGTACATTCGAAATACTTATGATCAAATTCCGGAGGATTCGCGCTTAAAATCAGATCCTGATTGTGTGCTAGAAGTGCCTTATAATCGCATTTTAGATCGGTCGGCTCGCGCAGGAATTGAATCAATCATCTTAAGCGCCATTAAGATTTACGCTAGTACTCATTTCATTAAATCATTTGCAACCTTTACAACTTTTAAACCAGATTTCACTATTAACTATAGTTCAATTTATGCTCAATATGTAGTAGAAGCTATGGAGGAGAGCTTTAAAGATGGGAATGGCGCCGCATGGGAGCTTTTTGAGGGACCGTTCAGGGACGATGAGTTTTGGTATGCCTTTTTAGAACAGTCTGTCCAGCTATATAGCCGCCAAGTAGATACGGGAACCATCGAGGACGCGCCTCTCAGCGTTATAGCTGCCATTGAGCGCCTTAATTCGATGCAAGAAGCTTATAATTATCCCAATAAAAGTGATCTGAAAGAAGCTAAGGAAACTGGCGATGAGCCATGGCATTCGACTTTGAAAGGTTTCCGAGAAGAAAAGAACTTTGAAGCTATAAAAGCTACTGAAGAAGCCGCGAAACTAGTTTTGAAGGAACTGGTCAACAAAGAACTTCAAGCTACGGCAGATATTTTTATGGAAAATATCAAGGCTATTAATATAGAGCCTCGTTATAAAGATGTAGAGTTATTGCTCCTTACAGGGCTAACGAAGGGTGGTGTACCGCCCACTAATCCCAGCCATACCGATGTCCATGGACTTGATCTTCACAAAGAAATTACGGAAGAAACCAGTACAGATTTCGGAGTCCCGGGCGACGAAGATAAATATACAGCCGGCGCAGAGTTTGTGGTGGCCGAAGATCTAGATGAAGGCGAATTTACCACTGGTGACGAATACGTAGGGTATTATCATGTACATCAAGATGAAGAAGGAAACCCTATTTTTATGGCTGGTGAGATGCACACTGATTCTGCGCATGATATCTTACGGCCTGTGGCGGCAAAAGTAACAGTTCCAATTGGAGATATCAGAGAATTGGGGGATCGTAATTATGGCGCCCAAGAGACTGCACTGCCATTTATAATTGAAAAATATATTAAAATAGATGGTGATAAAAAAACACCAACCAGCGCAGAAAGTATAATCCGTGCAAATGACTCTGGTCGGAATCTGGCGGATGTATATCCTGGAAGTTTAGAACTTGTAACAGATGATGGTGGCCGCGTCGTGGGTCTTAGTGGAGAATTAGGAGTGCGCTATGGGATTCAACTTAAGATGACGGTAGGCACCCAAGAAGTCGTTGTGGCTCATGCAGAAATGGATGCACTAGATTTAAGAATTGGTGACTTTCTTCCTTTTGAAGGAAATAGTAAACTTTTATTATGTTTGATTAATCAATTACGCGATACAGATGAATATAAAATGTTAGTAAGATATATTTTTCCGTTTAACAAATTAAGTGCTGTGTGGGCTATTTATAATGACATGGCATTTTTACCTTCTATCGGAGAGGTCACTCATTCTAATGGGGCCGGGGAACTTTCGCAGAAGCCGGGAATGAGCTTTGACTATAGTCTGGCCGTTGCTGACGGAGATCCGTATAGCAATTCCCGTGATGGCTGGGCCACCGTTTCAGAGCGCACGTCCCCAAGTGTGAGCAACTATCTTACGGTAGAATGGGATGAGTGGGATAAAGTTCTTTTGAGAAATTCAAAAAGTAGAATCAAAAAAATATTTAAAACATATTATTTTTCACGCACCTTTAAGCCTGGAGATCCTCTCACCGAGGAGCCCGCAGCACAACTAACAATAGAGGTCCTCTCCCAGTTTAAGCCAGCAGCAGGCGAGTCTTTGTTCCCATGGTGGAAGAAAAAAGTTATCAAAACAAATCCATTTGATAAAAATGGAAACCTTTGTGATAAATAAGAGTATTTATAATAGGAAAATTTTTAAATGTCAATAGGAGTAAAATTACCACTCACTAATAGTGATGCCGATGGCTATACAATGACCAAGACCATCAAGCAGACCATTAAACAGAATTTCAAAATGCTTTTATTGACAAACCCCGGTGAGCGTATCATGGAGCCTGACTTTGGAGTAGGCCTCATGAGCTACCTGTTTAAGAATTATAGTGAAGATGTACCAGGACAAATACGGGCTAAAATTATTCAGCAAACACAAATTTATATGCCCGTAGTTAGTTTAGTAGATATAGATTTTGGCCTAAGTGATCCGGATACTAATAAGTTAGCAATCCAAATTACTTATAGAATCCCAGACTTAGGCACAACGGATTTACTTGAATTAACTATTTAAAATTGAGGATTTTTAATGGCCGACGATCAAAAAAAGATAGTTCCTATAGATTACACCCATAGAGACTTTAGTTCTATTCGCTCTGACCTTATGCAGATTGTTGAGCGATTCTATCCGGATACACTGCAAGATTTTAGCGAAGCTTCCTTTGGAAGTATTATGTTGGATGCGGTTTCCTATGTGGGTGATCAGCTTTCTTTTTACCTCGATTACAACGTTAATGAAGCGTTTTTAGATACTGCATACCAATATTCTAATGTTGTGCGCCATGGCCGTATTCTTGGCTATAAAGATCCAGGCCGCCGCTCTACCTTTGGGCAAGTGGCCTTGTTCGTGATGGTGCCGGCTTCATCAACAGCAGTTGGTCCTGACACCCGGTACATTCCAATTTTAAAGAAAGGAACACGATGCAGCAGCAAAAATGCGCTTAACTTTGTTCTAACTGAGAATATAGATTTCAGCAATCCCCAATACCCACGAGTAGTTGCGCGCGTCGATGACACATCAGGGGCCCCCACCTATTTTGCAATTAAAGCATATGGAAATGTGGTGTCTGGATATTTCACACAAGATTCTATTGCGGTAGGAAACTACCAGAGATTCAAAAGAGTGAAGATCCCTTCTCAAAATGTATCGGAAATTATTTCTGTTTTTGACACCCAAGGAAACGAATATTTTGAAGTAGATTATCTATCCCAAGATATGGTTTTTAAAGAGGTTGCTAATGACAATTACAAAAACGATAATGTTCCTTCGGTGATTAAACCATATATAGTTGCGCGCAAGTTTGTAGTAGAAAGAGATCGGTTTAACACCTTCTTGCAATTTGGAAGTGGAAAATCTGGTGATTCTAACGTGATCGCAGACCCTCAAAATGTGGCTTTAGATTCTTTTGGAAAAAGTTATGTAACCGATACGACTTTTGATCCGACACAATTGTCTAACAATGAAAGCTTGGGAATTGTTCCTTCTAACACGACCCTAACAGTGGTATATCGAGTAACAAATCCAATGAATTCTAACACTGCGGCTAATTCTATTAGCACGGTAGGTAGCGCGATTTTTGACTTTAAAGATAAAGATAAGCTAACGAATTCAGTGGTGCAAACAGTAATGAATTCTTTAGAAGTAAACAACGAAACACCCATCACAGGTGATGTGCGAAATCCCACGACTACTGAAGTCAAAAGACGAATTTATGACACATTCCCAACTCAAAATCGAGCAGTCACTCAATCCGATTATGAAAACATAGTCCAGCGGATGCCCGGTAAATTTGGCTCTGTTAAACGTATCTCTGTGCAGCGAGATCCAAACTCGCTTAAGAGAAACCTAAATATGTATGTATTATCGGAAGACAGTTATGGAAAACTTACCCGGACTAACGATACAATTAAAAAGAATATTAAAACTTGGATGAACAATTATCGAATGATGAACGATACCATCGATATTTTGGACCCCTATATTGTTAATATTGGCATAGAGTTTGTAGTAACTCCAGATGCTGGTGCAGATAAGTTTGAAGTGTTGGATAGGTGTATTACAGCATTGACACAAAATTATAAGCTTCCCCTTTATATTGGAGAGCCGCTCTATCTTAGTGAAATATATAAAATTTTAAAGGAAGTCGAAGGGGCTCTTGATGTGGTCAAGGCAAAAATTGTTAATAAAACGGGCGGTAATTATGCCAGCACAGTGCTTGACATTAATAAAAATCTATCGCCTGACGGCAGCTATCTAATGGTGCCCAATAATGTCGTGTTGGAACTTAAGTACCCCCAAGCCGATATCAAAGGAAAAATTAGATAATGGCCATTAAAAGATATAAAGCAGATTCAGACAACACAATTGTTAATGCTTTCCGACCTGATTTGTCTACTCGCGGTACAGGCGCGAATGCTGGTATGGCAGATATCGTGGAAACGTTTTCAATTTATGGCCGATATAACACCAGTTCTCAAGAATTATCGCGCGTATTGGTTAAATTTCCTGTTTCTAGCATTTCTACAGATCGTTCTAATAGCGCAATTCCAGCATCAGGAAGTGTAAGTTTTTATTTAAGAATGTTTAATGCGCCGCATTCTAAAACAGTTCCTAAAGATTATAAATTGGTAGTAGCCGCAGTTTCACAATCCTGGCAAGAAGGCGTTGGTTTAGATCTAGAAGGATATAAAGATGTTACAAGTGGCAATACAGGTTCAAATTGGATTTATGCAACTAATGCTACACAGTGGACAAGTGTTGGAGGAGATTATTTAACTGGCTCAGACTATGTTTATCAACAAAGTTTTGAAGATGGTTTGGCTGATTTAGAAGTAGATATCACATCGCTTGTTGAACGTTGGTTAGCAAGCGATGTTGGAAATTACGGAGTTGGAGTTCACTTAACTTCCAGTAATGAAGCACACTTTTCAAGCTCTACTGGGGCAAATAGTGGAAGTTTAATTAATAACCCAAACGGTGCAACCGTTTCATATTATACCAAAAGATTCTTCGCGCGCGGTTCTCAATACTTTTTTAAGCGTCCAGTTCTAGAAGCAAGATGGAAGAGTACCACGCAAGATGATCGAGCATTGTTTTATTATAGTAGTTCCTTGGCCCCCGCCGCCGATAATTTAAATACGATTTACTTTTACAATTTCGTCCGCGGCCGACTTGTCAACATTCCATCGGTAGGCACCAGTTCAATATTGGTAAGTTTATATTCAGGATCAAAAGATAATACAACACCATCAGGCTCTAAACTGAGTCTCTATGACAGCAACACCAATATGACCGGAGGGTATGTTTCCACCGGCGTTTATTCGTGCTCTATTGGAATTGCGTCTTCTTCTACAACAGCATTGTTCGATGTTTGGCATTCAGGCAGCACTCAATATTTTACGGGCTCGATTACACCAAAACTCATTACTGGCTATGGAGATATGTCAAGCACAAAGCCAGTTTATTATTTAAATATTACTAATTTACAAGGAAAATATACCAATCGTGAAACAGCAAGGTTTAATTTATATGTAAGAGATAAAAATTGGAGTCCCAATATTTATACCGTCGCGAATGCGACTATTCCCACCACTCCCATTGTGAGTGCATCTTATAGAGTGTATAGAATAATTGATGCCCTAGAAGCTGTTGCATATGGAACGGGTAGCGATTTCCAGACAGGCCTATCATATGATAGCACCGGTAATTATTTTGATTTCGATATGTCTCTTTTAGAACCAGGATATGCATATGCATTTAAGTTTACGTTTTATGACCAGCAGCTTAATTCTTGGATAGAGCAAGATGAAGCGTTTAAATTCCGAGTAGAGAGTTATGAGTATTAAAAAGCTTTTTGATTCAACCAAAAACAATAATTATTTATCCGACGCTACTGAAAAGACTGCTTTTCAAGACGTAGAGTCAGAACGTAATTTTGTAGCTCTAAAAGAAAAAGAAAGTAGTTATACCCCGCAGATTAATTACGCGCAACCTCGCGAGTTTGCGAAATATGGCTCGGCTTATTATTATTATGAAGGTGCGATGGACCGTATTACGGATTATTATCCCTATGATGGTTCAGACGCCGAAATTAATGAATTCTTAAATGGGTGTAATAATGTAGAAGATTATATTTTAGATAATCTATATCCACGAACCAATGGTTATATTAATCTTTCTGTTGGTGGTTGGGGGACTCTGAATGGCTCTGTAACCAGCGACGGCTACGGCCTTCCTTCAACATTAGAATACATCTTGTTTAAAGGTGGTCCGCATGCACTGTCCAATTCAGATTCGTTAGTCACACAAACACCGACCTCATACAATAACAAATATCAATATGCTAACGTTTACGACACTAGCATCTATACAACAGCCGGCCTGCCCTCTAATTATGGTTCTGGCTCACGAGAGTCAAATCTCCAATCTGATTTTGCACAAGGTGTCACAGTAGAGTTTTGGCTGAAAAAGCCCGCATTTACAAACGCATCGTCGTCCAAAGAGGTGGTTCTCGATGTTTGGACCAGCGGTTCTTTAAGTTCTTCAGCCGATTATGGCCGCATTACTATCGAGCTTACTGGTGCAGCTAGCGGTTCCCCGTTCCGTATTACTGCCCAATCTGGTACTTCTGGCGTTTTTCTGCAATCTATTGGTCAGAATCTAACCGCCACGTCTTTACAAAGCTGGGGACACTACGCTATCGTCCTCCAAAATACTGGAAGCGATTTAAAATCTCAACTTTATGTAAATGGCACGCTAAACCATAGCCAAGTTCATTCTGCCGCGGCGCTGAACGAACTTAAGCAAAAGCAATTAATTGCATCTTTGGGTTCTCTTGTGGCCACCCCCTCGGGATCTTCCGCACTCGCCGGCGCCGGAAAGCTAAGTGCCTCAGTAGACGAATTTAGATTCTGGAAAGTTGCACGTAATGGTCAACAAATTGGCCGCCATTGGTTTACGCAAGTGCGTGGAGGTTCCAATACAGACATCTCCAATACAACATTGGGAATTTATTTCAAATTCAATGAAGGTATTACAGGGACTTCCTCTGTTGATAGCGTCGTCTTAGATTATTCTGGTAGAATTTCTAACGGTGCTTGGACTGGATACGGAAGCAATTCTCGAAACACTGGCTCGGCAATTGTATCAGCCTCAGCCGCTGCCACAGAATATCGCGATCCCATTATTCGCTCAACACATTCTGAATTGACTAATTTGAGAACAGGCTTGCTCAACAGCGGCTCTTATCACGATAGTACCAATAACTCGATGTTCTTGTATTATCTTCCTACTTGGGTGATCGAGGACCATGAAAAAAACGACAACACAAACCTCGCAGTTCTGTCTCATATTTTAGGTTCTTATTTTGATCAGCTTTATTTGTTGACGCAACAGGTGCCCAAGTTAAAGCATGCAAATTATACTAGCTCTTCTTATAGCCCAGCCCCATTTGCGCGCCACATGCCTCAATCTTTAGGGTTGTTTACTCCTGATATATTTGTGGATGCAAATGTGATGGAGAAATTTTTAAATCGTGACGACACAACACTTTTTCAGAATGATCTTAGCGACACTAAGAACCTAATTTACTTAAATCTTTACAATAACCTCTCTAATATTTTTAAAGCGAAGGGCACTGAAAAAGCCATTAGAAACGTTTTACGATGCTTTTATCTTGATGAAAAAGTAGTCAACTTTAACATATATTCCAATCGAGAAACTTATACTCTCGCTGACAATTATGAACAATTCAGCGAACGTCGTAACTATCTTAACTTCAACACGGTTGAAAATCGCGATGCAGTTGTGTATCAGGCAATCGATGCCAGCAATGCGGATAGCTCTGGATTTATTTCTGGTAGTCAAGCTAATGAATATGAAGATCATTATGGCGCCACAATCGAAGCCGAAATAATGTTACCGACCTGGAGTCCGGAATATGACGATTTTAATCGGCGTTATACCAACGTGTCGTTATTTGGCCAAGCCACGGTCAACACTAGCAGCGTAGCTTCCTTAAGCGGAACTACCACTACTTTTATTACTGAAGATGTAGCTAACTTTCAAGTATTGGCAGTCAAAGAAGATATCAATTCGAGAAATGTTTATTTTAAATTAACCTCGTCTTATTCACCTTATCCCTTTCCTATCTTAACCAGTAGTACTTTTTTTGGCGCATATGATAATACAAAGTGGAATTTTAGTGTTCGAGTTAAGCCAAGCAATTATCCCCTTCCTCAAGTTAATGGTGCTGATAATAGCAATCTAACTTATGATTTGATCTTTCAAGGCCGAAACAACATAGCGGGTACCACTACTCAAACGTTTAGCTTAACAAGCTCGCTTAGTAAGGGCGTCGGAGAGAATTTCTTACGAGCAGCCAAACGTCTTTACGTTGGAGCGCAAAGAACCAACTTAACAGGTGCTCTCATTAATAACTCAGATGTGCAAGTATCTGCAGTACGCTATTGGGCCAAATATCTCGAAGACGGAGCTTTAGCACAGCACACATATGACGTAGACAATCATGGTATCTCAGGCTCGTATAGGAACATTTCTCCTTTTGACGGAGATAACAACAACCTTGACATTCTTAATTTGCACACGCTTGCCCTAAACTGGAAATTCTCCGACTTAAACACTTCTGATGGAAGTGGAAATTTTGTAGTTACTGATTTTAGTTCTGGCTCTGCGCTGCTCCGGGACAATTATGGCTGGATGGGCAAGATTTTTGGCTACCAGCACTCAGGCTATGGTTATGGCTTTGAGGCCTCTTCAACCGAGATTGTAGATAAAAAACTCATCAATGTCTTGAAGATTACTGATCCCGAAAGAGCTAGTTCTGCAGAGATGGTTCAAATTTTATCAGAAGATGATCGTGTGTTTGGCGTTGTTGAGGCTGTACCCGATTACGTGTTCACCGTTGAAAAGAGCATGTATCGAGCAGTTTCTGAAGAAATGTTAGATTTCTTCGCCGGCGTAGTGGACTTTAATAATACTATCGGGGCCCCCGTAAACCGTTACCGCGGCCGCTACAAAGATCTCGAAAAACTTAGAGAGATTTTCTTCCAACGAGTTACACAGGTTTCTAATATTGAAAAATATCTCACCTACTACAAATGGTTTGATGATGGGATTCTTAGCATATTGGAACAGTTCATCCCGGCATCTGCAAAATTTGTTAAGGGGGCCTATAATGTCGTCGAAAGTCACGTTCTTGAAAGAGCAAAATATGAAACTAAGTTCCCGACTCTAGAATTTAAACCTCAAGACCCTGAAGCGAAGCTTGAAGGCGGCATAACTGAAAAACTCTATCCCTATAAATTCGGAAGCAGTCCGACATCTGGATCCGGCTGGTCATCGCCCACATTGCGGAAGACAGATGTTCATCAAAAATTCTGGCATGATCGTGCTGAAAGAGATGCTCCCGAGATCACTTCTGGTAATGGAAATATTGACGGTGATCGGACCACCTATAGAAATGTGGCCACAACTAATCCACGCTTAAAGGTTAATGCACCTACACTCCAAACGCCTGGAGGAACGCGCTATTCGATTGATACATTCGCCAATAGAAACTTTGGTAAGCTTTTTAGTGTTGATTGGAAACTTATGCGCCGTACCTTAAAGGGTGGTGTTAACTTTGAAGCACCAAAAAGCCTTAGCTTCACTTATAACGCTCTGTATCCCTTTGGACCCATCAATACTGATGGTGGTGTGTTTGTACCTCGCAATGTCTTGCTGGGCTTAACCACAGATCTTGTCGGCTTAGAAGACAATATTGATGATTTAGAACTGCGCCAGATCAAAGACAAAACTAAGCGGCACATTAAGGTTCACCACGGCCGCGATTGGGAGCAAGGCTTTAGTTATAGCAATACCGATTCCGATTTCTCCTTTCCCTTTAATATTATGAGTTCGTCCGTTAAGAGCGGATTTAACAAGGAAGTTGTTGAAAGAGTCACGGCTAGCATCACAATTACTAACTTGCATAACGATGGGTATGGTCCCGATATAGAAGTACCGATGCAGACGACTTTCACCGAGTACGCAGTAGGTGGCCACCAATCTCGACATGTCAAGTTAAATACAGGAGCCGACACCCCATCTACTCGCCCTGAAGCTTGGAAGATTCTTGTCGGAAGATGCCCGGGCACTTCTGGCGCACTTGGCATGGTTTCTCCGGACTATCCATTACCTGATGCTGCCGGCACAACAGCGCTAGAGATCATGAATTATGACGCCCCGCGCGCCATTTATTACCGAGATTTAACGGTCAAGAGCCCTGTCAATATCAAAAACATTCAAATGCGGACAGGCTCCACTATTCTTGGAAACTACCAGAAGAACTATGAAGTAGTAAGCACAGTCGGTGCCTACGCCAATCCGCGCAGTTTTGTGGAGAATCAGCCAAAGTTGCCCTCGATTATCTTAGGTAACTCCAATTTGCTGACAGGCACAAATGTCATAGGCAATTATTTGACGCTAAACAGTAATCAAAGTCTTCTAAACGATCCGGATCACACAAACTTTTATAACCTCGACTACATGGTTACTGACTTTAGTGGGGCTCACCCCAATAATTCTGTCATCGTCTCGCGATTCGGTGCACCCGGCGGCCGTACCACGATGGCCCGAGGCCGACAAGACTTCAGATCTTCAGAATTCTCCCCGTACAACACTTTGAACTACAGAAACCTGCCCGTATTAAACGCCGGCGTAAACACAGGATCTGCCCAAACTGGATCCACAAACGGCGCCGGCTCTGGTATTCGAGCTTACGATGTGAATGGACAGCCTTTTGGCCTTAATCAATTGTTGTCTCGCCACGCAGCCAAGTTCGGCCGCGACTCATTATTCCCTCTGACGCCTTATTCGCTTAATAAGTCTTTCTATCCGAACAATGATGATGGCTTGAGCGATAGGCAGCGATATGTTTATGAACAAGATTATGAATACACTAGCCATGCAGATTTGCAAATGTGGCTTAAGATGGACAAGGATGTATCGTCGGCAGGAGACATTCCTGATGATAGTGGGAATAGCAAGGTAGGTGGCTTCCCTGCTTCTAATGATCGGCCCACCTTTGTGCCTGAAACTCCTTCGCCGCATATTCAATCAAATTGTTGCGACTTTAATGGCAGCACTAATCAAGTAAAGATCGGAACCGCGGCAGTGTGGGAGGCGATAATAGGATCCGGGGGCACATCGAAGATGACTCTTGCAGTGTGGGTTAATCTAGATACGCACGATGGAGGAGTAGAAAATTTCATGGATTTTGGCGGCGACAACATATTGTTTGGAAGACAGGCCGCCAACAAGGTATATTTTCAAACTGAGTGGAACTCCGGAGCCGCAGCATGGTGGCTAAGCACTATTCTTTTGGATGATTACGAAGGCACATGGATT